>Ga0210389_10000022_pt1 | contig 158056 bp, 138 predicted proteins | sample IncBWH28OmetaG_FD_160127 | JGI IMG/M metagenome (GOLD analysis project Ga0210389, IMG submission 160127) | Forest soil microbial communities from Barre Woods Harvard Forest LTER site, Petersham, Massachusetts, United States - Inc-BW-H-28-O ...
TCCGACGAATAACAGAATCGTGCTCCAATGGTACTATAATCGTGATAATAATGAAGTGGTGGAATTTCCTATCTTGCATCAAAATATCAGCAAGTTCATGTTTCTGCGGAAATCTGTATGCCTCATGTGATCCGAATTCGGCCTACGGGCGGTCCTAAGGTTCTGAACTGGACAGTGGTCGATATCGGCGAGCCCTAGAGATATATCACAACAGGCGAAGAAAAAATGAGAGCGCTGCGCATCCTTCAAGCCCTTGCAAATGATCGACGTCGCCAGATTCTGGAATGGCTGAAAAACCCGGAATCTCACTACCCCCTCCAGGTTGACGGAGATTTGGTCAAGGATGGCGTATGCGTGCGATTGATCGCGGAAAAGCTCGGAATCTCCGAAAGTGCACTTAGGAAACACATGCGGGTCTTAGCCCAGTCCAAGCTCGTACTGTCAAAGCGAATCAAGCAGTGCACCTTCTACAAGCGCGATGAAAATGCAATCCGCAAACTACAAAAGTTCATCATGTCGGAGATTTAGCGTCTAGCAGCCCGCTCGGTAATCGAAAACGTAGCTGCCGCGAGGAACCGTGTAAGGCTGCTGAATTCTTATAGGGCTCGCGCGCATCTTAGTACGAACGATCGGGAGAAGCGCTCAGAGTTTCGAACCGACTATGTGCAGAAAAAGTGAAAAGCATTGTGGCAAGCGTGCAGGAACTTTTGGGAAATTGAACGCATGGAGAAGATGCGCTTGTCAGGCGTTCTTCTGACGAATAACACAATCGTGCTCCAATGGTACTATTATCGTGATAATAATGAATTTGTGTAATCTTCTATCCTGCATCAGAATATGGCGGAATTCGTGCTTTTGCGGATATCTATGATGCCTCATGCGATCCAAATTCGGCAGACGGGCGGTCCTAAGGTTCTGAACTGGACAGCCGTCGATGTCGGTGAGCCCGGGTCGGGTCAGGTGCGCCTGCGCCAGGCGGCCGCAGGCCTCAACTACATTGACGTTTATCACCGCACCGGATACAACCCGCAGCCGCTTCCCTTTATCCCGGGCCTCGAAGGCGCAGGGACCGTAGAGGCCGTCGCTCAGGATGTGCGAGGTCTGAAAGTCGGCGATCGGGTGGCCTATGCAGGTCCAACGGGCGGTTATTCCGAGGTGCGGCTCATAGATGCCGATCGGCTCGTGAGATTACCCGAGGCGATCTCCTTCGATCAAGCAGCCGCGATGATGCTGCAGGGTATGACTGCTCAGGTGCTGATCCGGCAAGTGTATCCCGTCAAGGCGGGTGACTTGATCCTCGTGCATGCCGCGGCCGGCGGAACCGGTCTGATTCTCTGTCAGTGGGCGGCCGCCCTCGGCGCAACGGTCATCGGCACCGTTTCAACGGAAGCTAAGGCCGAAATAGCCCATGCCCACGGCTGCAGCCACATTATCCTGTATACGAAGCAGGATTTCGCAGCGGAAGTATCCCGTATCTCCGGCGGCGAGAAACTGCCGGTGGTCTTCGATTCTGTCGGCAAGGATACATTCCTGCGCTCGCTCGATTGCCTACGACCACGCGGATTGATGGTGACCTTCGGGCAATCCTCCGGTCCCATCGATCCCATTGCGCCCGTACTGCTGCTGCAGAAAGGTTCGCTGTTTCTGACGCGCCCACTCCTCTTCCACTACATACAGCGACGCGATGCACTTGAAGCTTCCGCGAACGAGCTGTTCGAGGTGGTGATTTCGGAAAAGGTGCGCATTAACGTCAATCAGCGCTTTGCGCTCAAGGACGCCGCTGAGGCCCACAAGGCATTGGAAGCGCGCACAACCTCCGGCTCCACCATTCTGACCATCTAACCAGTATCCACAGGAGTGTTCCATGAGCAAGACCGCAATTACCTCGCCCGAACTTTCGCCGCCGGTCGGCCCGTTTTCCCAGGCTATCGAAGTCGGTGGCTTCCTCTACTTCAGCGGTCAGGTCGGCCAAGACCCGGCCACCGGCAAGGTGGTCGAGGGGGGTATCGTGGCCGAGACGGAGCGGATCTTCCAGAATCTCTCGGCGGTTCTCAAGGCGGCCGGCAAGAGTTTCGATCACGTTGCGTGCGCCCGCGTGTTTCTCACGAACATAAGTGACTACGTCGCAATGAATGGCGTCTACGCAAAGTATTTCCGTCCGCCCTTTCCGGCCCGCACGGCGATCGGGGTGGCCGCGCTGCCGCTTGGGGCCCGCGTTGAGATCGACCTCGTCGTCAAGGCTTGAGTCGACACACGGAGATTGAGTTCATGAAGTACACATTTCACATTGTCGATGTTTTCAGTTCGACACCGTTCGGCGGCGGTCAAATCGCGGTTCTGCCTGAGGCGGCCGGCATTTCGACCGAGGGCATGCAGAAGATTGCCCGCGAATTCAATTTCGGCGAATCGACCTTCGTCCTGCCGAAGAAGGATCCAGCGAACACGTGTCGGGTGCGCATCTTCACCCCTCGGACGGAACTCGACGTCGCGGGAGCTCCCTCGGTCGGCACAGCCTGTGCGCTGGTGATGAAACAGCACGTGCGGCTTAGTGATCCAGTCCGGCTCATTCTGGAAGAGAATGTCGGTCCCGTGACGGTTGACGTCGCTCAGCGAAACGGGGGGTTCCACGGCATGTTGACGTTGTCGGAGAAGATCGAGGCACCGAGCGGCGCACCTTCTGCGACTGATTTAGCCGCCGTCCTATCCGTCGAACCTGCCGAGGTGAGCCAAGTCTTTTTCGCGGGCGTCGGTGTTCCAATCTGTTTTGCGCAGCTGAACTCGAACGAGGTCGTCGATCGCGCGACGATCAATCGGGCTGCCTGGGCGGCAACGCTCTCGCGCGCGTGGGGTCCCCACGTCTTTTTCTTCGCAGGAAATCTACGGGATGGCGGCCAGCTCTATGCTCGCATGTGGGCACCCGCGCTGGGCGTGGAAGAAGATCCCGCGACCGGCAGCGCTTGTGCCGCCCTCGTCGGAGCCATGGCATCGAAGCCCGATTTTGGCGGGACGGCCTATCGCCTTTCGATCCAGCAAGGCGTCTTGATGGGGCGCCGAAGCGAAATCGACGCGGAAGCGCGTAAGAGCGGAGGCGTCGTGACCTCTGTCAGCGTCGGTGGTGCAACAACCTACGTCGCAAGCGGCGAGATCGAGGTGCCGCTGTCCGCGCTTGAGTCGTAAGGCGCTGAAGACGATGAAACCGATCCATTCCGAAAACCCATTCGGAGACGCGGGGCTAAACCAGAATATCCAGGAGAGGAATCAATATGAAAATGATAGCTATCTTGATCGGCGTCGTCGCACTGGTTTCCGGGGCGAATGCCATGGACAAGGCAATTGGTTCAACCGCTGCCACAACGGCGGTCGCCGATCCGTCGCGCCCGGAGTCTGACACCGCACGGGATGCGGACCGAAAGCCGGCGCAAACTCTAGTGTTCGCAGGCATTAAATCGGGAGACAAGGTTGCCGATTATGTCGCCGATTCAGGCTATTTCACGCGTCTCTTCGCGACCGTCGTCGGCTCCAACGGCCACGTTTACGCCGTGGAGCCCACCGCATTCTTCAAGTTCGAGCATTTCGTTAAGGAAGCTGCGGAGCTGCAGGGCTATGCCGTCACCCATCCAAATGTAACGGTTACGACTGCCGCGGCGCTCGAAGGAGTAAAGTTCCCCGAGAAGCTCGACCTGTTCTGGATTGCCCGAGATTACCACGACCTGCACGACGAGTTCATGGGCCCGGTCGACATCGCCGCGTTTAACAAGGCCGTCTACAATGCCCTGAAGCCCGGTGGCTTTTACGTAGTTCTCGATCATTCCGCCGCTCCGGGTGCTCCCGCAAATGTAACCGAGACCTTACATCGCATCGAGTCCTCGACCGTACGCCGAGAGGTCGAAGCCGCGGGCTTCAAGTTCGACTCCGAGAGTTCAATTCTCGCCAATTCGGCGGACCCCCGCACAGCCAAAGTGTTCGACCCGACGATTCGCGGGCATACCGACCAGTTCATCCTGAAGTTCCGCAAACCTATGTAATGAGGATGGCGCATAAACCGTAGGTACCGCTGAGTACCGCACGGCAAGCGTGCGGCGTCGCGGGCATTGCCCGCTATTCGCGAAGGAGGAAAAATGCTGAGGACAGTATTTGCAGCGACGATTCTGGCCGGCGCGCTCGCCGGAAGTGCGATGGCGCAGGCGCCGGATGCCAGCTGTGCGTTGCCTTCGGAACCCAAGGACATTCCCGCCGCGTTCGATGCGGCAATCAGCGGGTCCGCGGACCGGGATCGAGCCTGTATGAAGGCCTTACTTATACCCGAAGCGCGCCTGATGTTCGTTTCACTCGGCGCGGACGGAGCGCCAGCCTATAGGCTCGAGAGCTTGGACGATTGGATCGCCCGCACCAAAGCCCGTGGCCACGCCATGGTGGAAGAAAAGCAGCTGAAATATCACATTGAGCGCTACGGCAATATCACGCACTTATGGAGCAGCTACGCGCTGCAAATCGACGGCAAGCAAGTCGGGCGCGGCATCAACGGCATTCAAGCGATCAAGGAAGCGGGGGGCTGGCGAGTGACAAGCATCATGGTGCAGGCCGAGACGGCCACCGTGCCGCTGCCCAAGGAATATCTGCCGTAAGGGAGGCAAGCTTTAAGAGCAGCGAGCCGGCACGGGTAGTCGCCGGTCAGATTGATGTGTTTGTTCCCAGCCCAATGGCGATAGATGGGCCAAATCGCCGGGTGTCGGATAATAACCCTGCTTCTTAAGATGATCGTAAGCGTCACAGGGAGCGCTGGCATTGAATCACGAGTTTAAAACTGCCGGAGAGATGAGTTGATCATTTTGTAACGAGGTTTGCATGAAGCACGGCGACGCGCTCGAGCCCACGCTCGATCCTGCGGACTGGGATGATTTCCGCGAGCTTGCGCGCGAGATGATGGATACCACGGTTGATGACCTGAAGGGTCTACCGACTCGTCGCGCTTGGCGGCCTCTCTCAGATGAAGACAAGTCACCGTTTGCAACACCGCTGCCGCGAGAAGGGCGGGGGCTTCGGGCGGCGTACCAGGATTTCTTGAAATTCGTGAAGCCCTTTCCCTTCGGACAGTTCACACCGCGCTTCTGGGGTTGGGCGGGTGGCACCGGGACCAGTGATGGGGTGCTGGCCAGCTTGCTCAACGCGGCCTTTCATTCGCCTAATATTATCCACCACCACGCCGGAACCTGGGTCGATCGACAGGTGTTGGATTGGCTGCGCGAGGCCCTCGCCTTTCCGAAGACTACCAAGGGCAATCTCACCAGCGGTGGTTCACTCGCCAACTTCATCGCGCTGGCCGTGGCACGCCATGTGAAGGGAAGCAAGAGTGTTCGCTCCAGGGGCGTGCGAGGGAAGAAATGGGTCGTTTACGGCTCTACCGCTACACACTATTCGATCCCCAAGGCACTCGACATGCTGGGACTGGGCAGTGATGCCTTCCGCGCGGTTCCAGTCACAGAGCGCTTCGAAATTAACTTGGCGAGTCTGGAGAAAGCCATCGCTCGAGATCGAAAGCGTGGGCTGAAGCCTATCGGTGTGGTCGGCAACGCCGGTACTGTCGGTACCGGTGCCATCGATCCCTTGGATGCACTGGCGGATTTTGCCGGTGAGGAGAAGCTTTGGTTTCACGTCGACGGCGCCATCGGCGCTACTGCGGTCTTTTCCGGCCGGCACCGAGGGCTGCTGAAGGGGATCGAAAGAGCGGATTCGCTCGCCTTCGATCTTCATAAGTGGTTTTCCCAACCCTACGACGTCGGTTGTATCTTGGTGGCAGACGGCCGGGCGCTCGATGATGCTTTTTCCTACCAAACCGCCTACACCAGCCCGGTGCCTGACTCACTCACCGATTCGCCCATCGTTTTTGCTAACCGCGGACCCGAGCTCTCGCGAGCGTTGCGCGGCCTGCCGTTTTGGATTTCGATGAAGACCCACGGTGCCGCCAAATTTGGCCAAATGGTTGACAAGAACATGACGCAGTCGCGCTTCCTCGAAGGCTTAGTCAAGGATAGTCCTAACTTGGAGCTTCTGGTCTCGGGCCCTCTTCCGATCGTCAATTTCCGCTACCGAGGCTCGCGGAGACTATCGGAGAAAGCCTTGAACCAACTCAATGAGAGTCTTGTCAGTGAAATCCAAAAGCGAGGCATCGCCATCCCGTCGTTTTACGCCATTGGCGGGAAATCCTGCGTGAGGGTTTGCAACCTGAACCAGCGGAGCCAGCGGTCGGACTTCGAAGCGCTCGTCCAAGCCTGTGAGCAGTTAGGCGTCGAACTCGAAGCTCGGGCGGGTGACAAGGCCGTTCAGCACGTGAAGATCTGCAGGGGCGGTACGACGCGCCGTCATCCTGATGATCGAAAACGCAGGAATCATTCCGACGGGAGACTAACGCCATCGCACGACACTTACTAGAACTCGCATCATCACTAGTCGTACTAGTCTGTTGCTCAATTTGCGGAAACACCCCCGTCATGGCTGAGACCGCAGCGCAGATTCGTATACCCGCGCCAGGAGGGGAGGTGATTCTCAGCGACCCGGCCGAGCGCACCGCGTACGATGAGTCGAACTACGCACCCGCACGCCGCGCCGGCGACTACGTGTACGTCTCCGGAGTGGTTGTGGCTCGGCAACCCGAAGGCCCGCGAACACCCGAGACCTTCAAAGACGCAACCCGCCGAGCCTTCGCCACACTGCGCGCGCGCCTCCAGGCGTTGGGGGCCGATTTTGCGGACGTCGTACTGATCAACAGCTATCACGACTGGAGTGCGCCCGAATTCCATGGCGATCGAATGGCGCAATTTACAGCGCTCCGGGAGGTAAAGGCGGAGTTCATGCCCGCACCCCATCCGGCGTGGACGGCCGTGGGCACCAGTGGCCTCATCCGGGAAGCTGGCATCGTGGAAGTGCAAATGATTGCCTACGCGCCCCTGCGAACATCTTCCAGGACGGAGCGCCCCGAACGCTCGGACTATTATGCTGGTGATCGTTCGGACAATTGAAACAGCCCACCGCGGGCCCTACTCCACGCAGGCTGATAGGCCACTTGCTCGAGTTGATATTCCGAAAGGCCGTGCGCCCGGATTTCGGGTCGCAGTGGGCGATGCGGTGTATGCGGCCATGACCGCGACGCTCGAAGTCCCGAATCGTGCTCCAATGGTACTATTATCGTGATAATAATGAATTTGTGTAAATTTCTGTCTCGCATCAGAATAGTGGGGAATTCATGTATTTGCGGGAATCTGTATGCCCCATGTGATCGAAATTCGGCATGACGGGCAGTCCCGAGGTATTCCGCGGCCGTTTCCGCTCGAGCTTCGAGCGTCCTCCGGCTGCGACTTCTAATAAGGTGCTCGATATAGTCACAAGGAAAGACACATGATTGACTTCAGTTTCAGAAAGTTGCGGCTCTGGAGCGCGGCAGCAGCCTGCGCAGGCCTATTCATGACGCAGGCTGCGGCTGCGGGAGCCCATCCAGCGGCCTTTACACTCAGCGATGTGATGCAGGCGCCATTTGCGTCGTTTCTGCTGGCCGCGCCCACGGGCTCAGCCGTGGCGTGGGTATTCGACGCGAAGGGCTGCCGTAATATCTGGGTAGCAGACCCCTCCCATGGCGCGAAAGCGCGCCAGATCACACCGTACACAGAGGACGACGGTTTCGAAATCGGCGAACTCGCCTGGTCGCCGGATACGAAGTCGATCGCTTTCGCACGGGGCGAGAATCTTGAGGACGAGACTCCGGCCAACGTTAATAACTCCCCGCAAGGCCGAATGCCCAAGGAAGTATGGGTGGTTGCCACGGCCGGCGGCGTGCCACATAAGGTCGGCGTGGGAGGCTCGCCTAGCTTCTCGCCCGATGGCAGCCGGCTGCTGTTTGTCGACCAGAAAAGAATTCTCACCGTGGCCGCGAGCGGCGATGGCGCGGCGCAGCCATTGCTCATCGATCAGGGAACAGTGGACTCGCTGACCTGGGCGCCTAACGGCAAGCGCCTGGCGTTCGTGAGCCATCGAGGCAGCCACTCGCTGATCGGTGTCTACGATTTCGTTGACCAAACCATCGTCTGGATGAGTCCGAGTCTCGACTATGACAGCTCGCCCACGTTCTCACCGGACGGCGCGCGGATCGCCTTCGTTCATGTGCCGGCCCAGAAAACTCTCCCTGACTACTTCTCCCACCGCAGCGGACGGCCGTGGTCGATCTGGACGGCGGACGTGAAAACCGGCCAGGGGCGACGTGTCTGGATTGCCGATGCGGGAGCCGGCAGTGTATATCGTGGGACGCTCCCGGTGACGGACGACGGTACCTCGGCGACGAACCTGTTCTGGACCCACCATGATGATCTGGTGTTCCCCTGGGAGAAAAGCGGCTGGCTGCATCTCTATGCCGTCCCCGCGCAGGGCGGGGCGGCCCGCGAACTCACGGTGGGAAAGTTCGAGATCGCACATCTCGCCTTCAGCCAGGACCGCAAGCGCCTGGCCTATTCGTCCACCCAGGATGACACCGACAGGATGCATATCTGGACGGTCGATGCCGAGCGCGGTTCGGCGGTGCGCACCGCCCAGAGCCACGCCATCGAAGTCCATCCGCAGATCGGCGCCGACGGCGCTCTTTTCGCCTTGCAGAGCGACGGCAACCAGCAGCTGCATCCGGTCGCGTTGAGTGCGGGACAATGGCGGCGGCTCGCTCCGGAAGCCATCCCGTCCTCCTTCCCGAGTTCCAAGCTCGTCATGCCCCAGGCCGTGAGCTTTACGGCGAAGGATGGCCAGGAAACGCACGCGCAACTGTTCCTGCCACGCGAAACCACCTCCAAGCCGCACCCGGCGATTCTGTTCTTCCACGGCGGCCCTCAAAGACAGATGCTGCTGGGGTTCAATCCGAAGCGTGCGTATAGCTGGACATACGCAATGAATCAGTACCTCGTCGCCGAGGGCTACATCGTGCTCTCAGTCAACAATCGCGGCGGTACCGGCTATGGCCTTGACTACCGAGAGGCCGACAACTTGGGCCCCGGCGGCGCCAGCGAGCTCAATGATCTGCTCGGCGCCATCACCTATCTGCGAGGCCGACAGGACGTTGACTCCCATAGATTAGGCATCTGGGGGACAAGCTATGGGGGACTCATGACGGCTCTCGGTCTCGCGCGCGCCTCAGATGCACTCGCGGCCGGTGTCGACTATGCAGGCATATATAACTGGTCGACGTTCCTGTCCTCGGTGGGCGAGCCAATCGAGGGAGCCGATGCGAACCGCCGGGCGGTGGAATCCTCCCCCATCGCGACCATCGACCGGTGGCACTCACCCGTGCTGGTTGTGCAGTCGGACGACGACCGCATTGTACCCTCCCAGCAGGCCACCGAACTCATCGAAGGCTTGCGGTCGCACCACATCGACCATGACGTCATCATGATTCCGAACGAGATTCATGACATGGCACGCTACGCATCGTGGATGAGGTTGTTCAATGCGGCGGATGTGTACTTCGATCGGCATCTCGACAAGCGGAGCGCGCCCGCTCCGTAGGCAGGTCCATAGCTGCGGTTTTGATCGACGGTGTGCGGGTTCGTACCTCCGGCGGCGCCGAGCCCCGCGCCGGGGCGCAGTCCTTCCCGCTCGCAGACCCGAAACCAGGCAGCGAGCCGAAGTAGCCCTGGGTCAGGCCGGGCCGCGGGGCCGGGCCTCGCTCGCCACGGCGGCGCCCGCCGGCGCCGTGCCGAGCTTCCTGCGAAATTCGCGTTGCAGCAGCGCGAAGCTGGCGATCGCCTGCAGCGTCACCGTCGTCACCGACAGATACCACACCTCGGTCAGCGAGAAGTGCGGCAGCGTCGACAGGATTGCCGCGGGTAACACGAAGGTCAGGAGGCGCGAGGCCGAACTCGCGAGCGACGGCCAGGTGTTGCCGAGCGCCTGGAACAGCCCCGAGCAGGTGAAGATGAACCCGGTGGCGACGAAGTTCAACGAGATGATGCGCAGGTAAGTCGCGCCGACCTCGACCACTTCGGGCTGGCGGCTGAAGAATTCGATGAAAACCTGCGGCCGCCACTGACACACGAGCGTCAACAACAGCATCAGTCCCGAGGAGAGCAGCGCCGCGGCGCGGAAGGTCTCACGCACGCGCCCGAGCTTGCGCGCGCCGAAGTTCTGTCCGGCCACCGCCGGTACCGCGAACGCGATCGCCATCACCGGCAGGAACAGCGCCTGCATCGCCCGCCCGCCGATGCCGAAGCCGGCCTGCGCCGCGGGGCCGAAGCCGCGGATGACCCAGTACATGATGCCGGTGATCACGAAGATCATGAAGAACTCGCCTCCGGCGGGCAGGCCGATGTTGAGAATGCGGCGAACGACGGGCAGTTGCGGCGCCCACTGCTTCGAATCGAGCTTGACGTAGTGCTCGAGCCGCCCGAAGTAGATCCACAGGAACACCACACCGGCGGCGACGGAGATGCTGCTCGCAAGTCCCGCGCCCGCGGCGCCGAGCGGATGATGCGTGCCCCAGCCGGCGATCAGCACCGGCGCCAGCACGGTGTTGAGCAGCACGGTGAGCACCTGCACGACCATGGTCGGCTTCACGATGCCGGTGCCGCGCAGCGCCGAGCCGAGCGCCACCAGCGCGAACTGCAGCGCAAGTCCGGGCGTGTAATAGTAGAGGAAGGCCGTACCCGCGGCCGCGGTGGCAGCATCCGCGGCCATGGCGCGCACGTAGACGCCTCCCAGGAAGAGTCCGCCCGCGAGCGTCAGCACCCCGCAGATGGCCGACAGCACCACCGACTGATTGAAGACGAGGTTGGCCTCCGGCTGATCCTTGCGACCCACGGCGTGCGAGACCAGCGCGACCGTACCCACCCCCAGCATCTGCGTCAGGGCCAGAATGACGAACATGGCCGTGCCGGCGGTGCTGACGCCGGCGATGGCCGCGTCCCCGAGATGCGCCACGAAGTACATATCGACCACGAAGTACAGGGTCTGGAACAGCATGCCGATCGCGATCGGCACCGCCATCGCCACCAGTTGCCCGGTGATCGGGCCCTCGGTCAGGTCTCTCATCGGACTCCCCTCGGGGCTATGCCTAGGTCGTGTTCGATTCGCGCAGGGTCGAAGACACGGCCGCCCTTGATGACCACCGCGATCTTGTGAATGTCGGCGATGCGCAACGCCGGATCGCCGTCGATGAGGATCATGTCGGCCAGTTTTCCAGGCGCGATCACGCCTCGCTGGAAGTCCACGCCGATCACTCGCGCTGAGGTCAACGTCGCCATCCGCAGGACCTCGGCAGGCGGGATTCCGGCGCGCACGTACAGCTCCAACTCGTGCAGTAATGTGTAACCGGCGAGCGAATCGGTGCCCGGAATGATCGTCACTCCCGCCTCATGCAGTGCCTTCAACAATCGCAGCATCGACGGGAATGCCTCGCGGTAGGCCACCTCCTGTCCCTTCGGAACCGGTAGTGCGCCAGACAGTAGCCCGCGGCGCACCTGCGCCGGAAAGCGTGGCGCGATTTCCTCCAGGCCCGGGGTGACGGCAATCGGATCGCCGTGGAAGATGGCTTCGAAGGCATTCATGGTCGGGTCGAGCACGGTGTGATGGCGCTTCAAGAACTCGATGAAGGCCTGCACCTTTGGGTTCTCAGGGCCGAATTCCCGCGCGTGCTCGGCGACAGCGGTAAAGCGCGTCAAGCCGCGCGTGTCCTTAACGGTATCGAACAGAAAGTTCAATACAATGAAATTCAGATGCTGGATCTCGTCGGCTCCGCCTTCGACGAATTGTTGAGCCGACATGAACGCAGGCACGTGTCCGCTGACTCGAAGGCCCCGGGCATGCGCTTCATCCGCGATGAGGGGTACCAGTTCCGGCTTGACCGAAGAATAGATCTTGATCTGGCCGTAGCCGTGATCCGCATACCAGTCCACGTCCTTGATCGCCCTCGGGCGCGGAGTCCGCCAGCATCTTGGTCGGCCCCGCGAGAGGCCCAGGACCGTCGATAATGCCGGCCTTGAACACGCGCGGGCCCAATTCGGTGCCAGCGTCGAAGCGCGCGACGCGCTCGAGAAACTGATCGGTATCATTGGCCATGTCGCGCGCGCTGGTGACACCGTTGGCAAGATCGAGCGCCCCGTGGGTGCCGCCAAAATGCTGATGATTGTCCCAAAGGCCGGGCATCAGGAACCGCCCGGCGGCATCAATGATCTCGGCACTCGGACTCGCCATCTCGGCATCCGGCGCAATGCGCACGATATGCATGCCGCGCACCAACACGCTCGTTCCCGGAGTGACGCTAAGATCGCGCGGATCGAACAGCCTGGCATTGCGGATCACGAGATCGCCCTTGGGAGTATGCGTGTTCCGTTCGGCCAGCTTGAGCGACCAGGCGCTGTCGGCGGCGGTTTGAGCCTCGACAAGTTTCGCACTGGCACCGACATACGCCGCCGGCAGAACCGCAATCCACCCGCTGGTGAAAGCCGCGGTATTGCCGTCGCGATCGAGCCAAATCGCGGTCGGAGAGAAATCCAGGCCCATGATCCTGTATTGAGTGAGTTCCTGGATGGAACCCGCGGCCTCGAGCCACGCTTCACCGGCCGGCAGCAGCGCCAACCGATGTTCGGGCGCCCGCAGCAGCGCGCGTGCCAGCACGCCGAGAAACTCCGGCGGTGCATTGTTGGGGACGTAGAACATCTCACCGGCGAGCGGCTTCTCGCCCCGCTCCGAACGATTGCTCCAAGTGGCCTTGCCATTGGAAATATGGAAGGTCTCCGTCACGCGTGCCTTAAAGTAGTCATTGCCGCTTCCCAAGTACTCGGTCGGCACACCGGCCGCGTCCAGTTTCCAGCTCGCGACGATGTGGTCGCCGCGGCCGCGATCGTTGAATGAGAACTCGGCATGCCCTTGGGTCGGGCCTTGATTGGCGACCGTTTGCGATCCGCTAACCCTTCCTAATATCAGGATCTGGTCGGTACGTTCGCGCGGCGTGGCCGCGGCGGCTGCCGCTGTTCCCGCCACCGCCAGAATAATCACTGTTGTCATTGCGATGATGCGCATTGCTATGTCCCCGCCGAGCGCCAGCCTTTCATGGCGCGTCCTCCGGCAGCGTCTTGCCGGCTTCTTCCGCTTTCGCAAGCAGGCGCTTGAGCTGCGCTATCAAGAGCTGCAGCTCCGATTCGGAAAATTCCGCATACATTGCGCGCAGGGATCCGAACAGCTTGGGCAGCAATCGGCGCACCAAATCCTCGCCCTGCTCGGTGATTCGCAGCACCATGCGCCTGCGATCATGGGCGGAGAGGACCCGTGTAATCAGGTCGCGGCTGACCAGGGCGTCGCCGATGCGCGAGATATTGGCCGCACTCTGGCCTGCTCGCACGCCCAAATCGCTGGGGTGCGTGACACCGTCGGGCTGCGAGAACAACATTGTCAGCACGCGAAACTCCGCTTCGGCGAGCCCGAACGGCCGAAGCCTCTGTTCGAAACCCGTCGCGATCTGCCTTGCCAAGTGGATCAGCAGGCCGTTGAGCACGATCTCCGTGATTGGCAAGTCCGGCACTCGCGTGCTCAAGGCGCGCAAGTTCGCCTCCATCTGGTCGACCGGGGAATCTGTACTAGCCATGGGTGTTAATTCATTTGCAACTATTTGATGCAAAATATTTTATCAAATGAATATATAGTATGTAAATAATTCTCTTGCATTTGTAACTATTTAGTGCAATATATTTTATGCAATTAATATATAGTATGAAAATATTTCTCTTGCAATAGAACACAACTCATGTCATTTTTTGCCCACGAATCGCCTCGCCCGCCGCCTGAACGGCCGATCAGCAAGGTTGCAAGGCCGCGACGAGGCAGTGAATCAGCACGGACCGATCGGCTCGCTCACGAGGGCGCCTGACCCATGAAACAGCTCGTTATGCGTGGAAATATGGTAAACGCCGGACGCCGGACCCGGCCGCTCGGGGCGTGCGCCGCCGCAGTCGCCGGCCTATTGGCCGCGTGTGCGGTCGGACCGAATTTCAAGACGCCTGAGGCGCCCCGCAACGCGGGCTTTGCCCCCGCTGGTCAAAACCCCGCCGCCACCACGGCGACTCCGATACCCGGCGGCCAAGCCCAGCGCTTCGTCGAAGGCATGGATATTCCCGGCCAATGGTGGACCTTGTTTCAGTCCGCGCCGCTCAATGCGCTCATCGAACGCGCGCTGTCGAATAGCCCCACCCTTGAGGCCGCGCAGGCGGCGCTGCGCCAAGCGAACGAGACCGCAGCCGCGCAGCGCGGCAGTTATTATCCCGGTGTTTCGGGAGCGGTGGAAAGCCAGCGCCAGAAGGCATCCGGGGCCGCTGCCGGCATTCCCGGCCTCCCCAGCTCTTACTACTATAATCTGCAGACCGCTTCGGTCAATGTGTCGTATACGCTCGATGCCTTCGGCGGTACGCGGCGCCAGGTGGAGACCTTGCTGGCCCAGGCCGAATATCAGCAGTTTGCGCTCGAGGCAAGCTATCTTACCCTCACCGCGAACATCGTGACGGCGGCCATCGACGAGGCCTCGCTGCGCGCGCAAATCGCCGCGACGGAGCAGATTTCACAATCTCAGCAGGCCGAGCTCGACATCGTGAAGCGCCGCTTCAGCGCCGGTGGCGCATCGCGCGCCGACGTGTTGCAGCAGCAAGCAGCGCTGCAAGCCACCCTTGCCAGCCTGCCCCCGCTGCGCACCCAGCTGGCGCAGCAGCGCAACCAACTGGCGGCATACGGCGGCGACTTGCCGTCCGATTACGCGGGTGCCGAATTCGTTCTGGACTCGCTCAATATGCCGCAGGACCTGCCCGTGACCCTGCCGTCAAAATTTGTCGAGCAGCGCCCGGACGTCCGCGAATACTCGGCGCTGCTGCATCAGGCAACCGCGCAGATCGGGGTGGCGACGGCCAACATGCTGCCGCAGATCACGCTCACCGCAAGTTTCGGCCAGGATGCGACGACATTTGCAAACCTTTTTCTGCCGGGCTCAAACGTCTACAGCCTGATCGGTTCCCTCACACAGCCGATTTTCAAGGGCGGACAGCTGATGCACCAGCGCCGCGCCGCCGTTGCCGCCGCCCAGGAAGCGGCCGCCAACTACAAGGTCACCGTTATCACGGCGTTTCAAAACGTGTCGAACACACTGTACGCCCTGCAAGGCGATGCTGAGGCGCTCGCTGCGCAAAGCGCGGCCGAGCGCGCGGCCGCCGATAGCCTCACCTTGGTGCAGGCACAGTACAAGAGCGGCGGCGCCAGCTATTTGCAGGTGCTGACCTCGCAACAAAGCTATCAATCCGCAGCCATCGCACTGGTCAAGGCGCGCGCGCAGCGCTATGCGGACACCGCGGCGCTGTTTCAGGCGCTCGGCGGCGGCTGGTGGAATCGCAGCGACGCGCTTGCGGACATTTCTACTACGGCGCGTTCCCGGCCAAGCGCAGTGATGGTTGCCTGGCGAAAGAACAACTCATACCTCAGAAAACCGAGCGAAATGCAGTGACGAAACGCATGATCATCATGATTTTGGGGGTACTCCTGCTGGTTGCCGCCATCGGCTTCGTGGTCGTCCGGAACATCACGCAACAGATTGCCCAGGGCAAGATTCCCCACCCTCTGGTGGTGGTGACGGCCATGAAGGCCGCTCAAGCTGAATGGCAGCCTCAACTGAACGCGGTGGGCAGTCTGCGCGCCATACGAGGCGTGGACGTAACCACCGAAATCGCCGGCCTGATACGCGAGATTCGCCTCAAGTCGGCCGACGAAGTCAAGTCGGGCGCGATCCTGATCCAGCTGAATGCCGCTGCCGATCTCGCGCAGCTTGCCTCGCTCAAGGCGGCCGCCGACCTGGCGCAGGTCACCCTGACGCGCGACCTGACGCAACTCGCGGCCGAGGCGATCTCGCAACAGCAGGTCGACAGCGACGAAGCCGATTTGAAGAACAAGCGCGCTCAGGCTGCGGGTCAGCAGGCGACCGTCGACAAGAAGACGATTCGCGCGCCGTTTTCGGGACGGCTCGGCATCACGCTCGTCAATCCGGGCCAGTACCTGAACCCGGGTGACAAGGTGGTTACGCTGCAGACCATCGATCCGATCTATATCGACTTCAATCTGCCCCTACAGCAAATCAGCGGATTATCGGTGGGGCAGCAGCTGACGGTGTTGAGCGATGCCTATCTTGGACAGACGTTCATTAAAATGTGGAGAGGGCTTGATTTGCGTGCCAAGAGTGCTGCTAGAAGCATGGTGTGGAATGAGCGGATTTCATTCGGACTTTCAATGGAGCATCCATGAACACTCTGGTTTCCTTGCAGAACGTCGTGAAGCGCTACCAGCGCGGCAAACAATCGGTCGAAGTTCTGCATGGCGTGAATCTCACCATCGAACAGGGAGAGTTTCTCGCGCTCATGGGTCCCTCGGGCTCGGGCAAGACCACGCTGCTCAATCTCATCGCAGGATTGGACCAGCCGACCGAAGGTGAAGTCACTGTCGCCGGCGAGCGCATCGATCGTCTGTCCGGCGGCAAGCTCGCGAAGTGGCGGGCGCGCCATATCGGCTTCGTGTTTCAGTTCTACAATCTGCTGCCGGTGCTCACCGCGGCGCGCAACGTCGAGGTCCCGCTGCTGTTGACGAACCTGACATCCGCCAAGCGCAAGCAAAATGTCCGCGCCGTGCTCGAGCTGGTTGGGCTTGCCGATCGCGCCACCCACAAGCCGAGCGAATTGTCCGGCGGACAGCAGCAGCGTGTGTCGATTGCGCGCGCCTTGGTCGCCGATCCGACACTCCTGGTTTGCGACGAACCCACGGGCGATCTCGACCGCGAGAACGCGGAAGAGATTTTGAAACTCCTGCAAATGCTCAACCGCGATCAGGGCAAGACCATCATCATGGTGACGCACGATCCCCTGGCCGCCGATCATGCGTCGCGTACGCTGCATGTCGATAAGGGCCGTCTCATCGACGCCGCGGTGCGGAGCGCCGCGTGAAGTATTTCTTGCTCATCTGGGCGGGATTGTGGCGCAAGAAAACCCGCACCATTCTCACCATGCTGTCGATCATCGTCGCGTTTCTGCTGTTCGGCCTGCTACAGGGGATCAATCAGAGCATCAATGCGGGACTCGGCGACAGCAGCAACAAGCGGCTGTGGACCACGGCCCGCGTGGCCACCTACGGTTCCATGCCGATCAGCCTCATGGATCAAATACTGACCGTCAGAGGGGTGCGCAACGTAGCGCACCTGAGCTACTTTGGCGGCTATTTTCAGGATGCGAAAAACGATATCCCGGCCTATGCAATCAATGTCGAGAGCCTGGCCGCCGTCTACCCGGAACTCAATATCACTGCGGCGCAGATCAACGCCATGAAGACCACTCGCACCGGAGCGCTGATCGGGCGGCCGCTGGCGCAGAAATACGGCTGGAAGGTCGGAGATAAGATTCCACTGGGCACGACGATCTGGACCAAGAAGGACGGCACCAACACCTGGGCGTTCGACATCATCGGTATTTTCGATCCGAAGCCGGAGTTTGCCAATTCGCCGTTCGTCACCACTTTCTGGATCAATTACGACTATTGGGACGAGACGCGCCAGTCCGAGAACCATCGCGTGCATCAGTTCAGCATTCAAATCGATGACCCCAAGCAGGCAACCGCCATTTCGAGCGCGATCGACAAACTCTTCGAGAATTCTCCGGATGAAACCCGCACGCAACCCGAGAATGCCGCGATTGCAGCGCAGCTCAAGGAATTTGCCGACATCGATTTCATCGCCAACTCCATTGTCGGCGCGGTGATGTTCGCGCTGCTGTTTGTAACCGCGAGCACCATGATGCAATCGGTCCGTGAGCGCATTCCGGAACTCGCAGTGCTGAAGACCCTTGGCTTCAGCGGCGGGGCGGTTTCGGCTCTGGTTCTGACCGAATCGGCGATACTGTGCCTCATCGCTGCGATCGTGGGACTGCTGCTCGCCTCCGTGTCCTTTAGAACTGTCGGATCGGTTTTCGGAGCCGGCGCAATCCCCCCGGTCGTGGTTGTCGAGGGGCTCATCGTCGCGGTGCTGCTGGCGGTCATCAGCGGGCTGCCGCCGGCCCTGCGCGCGCAGCGCTTGAATATCGTCGACGCCCTGGCGGAACGCTAAGCCATGAGTTCCCTATCGCAGATCGCCGCGGTATCCGCGATGAACATTCGCAGCCTGCCGCAGAGGGTCGGCGCCTCCTCGGTGGTCGTGATTGGAATCGCCGGCGTGGTGGCGGTGCTGATCTCGGTGCTCGCGATGTCGACCGGTCTGATCAGGACCGTGGAGAAAACCGGACCCGTCAATCGCGCGATTGTGGTGCGCGCCGGCTCGAGCGCGGAACTCGTCAGCCTGCTGACCAATGACGCCGCGCTGGCGATCGGGGATTCCGCCGGCGTCCAAAAAGGCGCCGATGGACACCCGCTGGCATCGCCTGAAGCGCTGAAGATCGTCAATGTGCTGAAAAGAGACGGCACCGAAGCGGTCGCGCCGTTTCGCGGCTTCACACAGGCCGCCTTTGCAGTGCACCCCGAAATCAAGCTCGTGAAAGGCCGCTTATTCCAGCCCGCGGTGGCGGAAATGATCGTCGGCAAGACCGCAGAGCGTTTGTACAAGGGACTCGATGTCGGGTCCCAGGTAAATCTGCGCGGCACGCCATGGATGGTGGTGGGCGTATTCGAAAGCGGCGGCAGCGCGCGCGAATCCGAACTCATCGGCGACGTACAGACGCTCAGCTCGGCCTACCGGCGCGGCAGCAGCGTCCAGAGCGTGTGGGTGGTGCTCGACTCACCCAACGGTTTTCAGACCTTCAAGGATGCGATAACCAGCAATCCGCAGTTGCAGGTGGACGTGGTAACCGAGAAGGAATTCGGCGCGCAGCAGTCAGGCCAAATCAGCCGGATTCTTTCGCTGGTTGCCTATGTCGTCGGCGGCATCATGGCGGTGGGCGCCATCTTTGCCGCATTGAATACCATGTACTCGGCGGTGAGTGCGCGCTCGCGCGAAATCGCGACGCTGCGTGCCATCGGTTTTGGGCCGGTGCCGGTCGTGGTGTCGGTCTTCATCGAGGCGCTGCTTCTGGCCATGATCGGCGGCGCCATCGGCGCGCTGATCGCCTGGCTGCTGTTCAACGGGCACTCCGTGGATACCAACGGCGGCATCCGCGGGCAGCTGATTTTCGATCTGGCGGTGACGCCGGCGCTGGTAACCCTCGGCATCATTTGGGCCTGCGTCATCGGCGTGATCGGCGGCTTGTTCCCGGCGATCCGCGCGGCGCGCTTGCCGGTGGCGACGGCGCTGCGCGCCGTTTGATTGCTGTCAGCGGGCGGCTACAGCAGCGATGCACGCATGGCTGCCGCCAACGCCAGCGGCGCCACTCTGAATTGCGATCGGGGTCACCGAAAAGACCCACGCTGCGGAGAGTCGAATTGCTCGCTCGGGGCCGGCTCGAGCGCGACCCGATGGCAGCGGGTGTGCCGTTGTCATGGCAACATTCTTTTTGATTCGATGGGAGCATCAGTGGCTGAGACAGGCGAAACGGAGAAAACAGCGCTGCTGAATCAGCTGCGCATCGACCGCAGCGAGCCGCCGGACTCCGACTGGGGACATACCAAGTGGTGGGCCGCCGGCATCGCCGTCGTCATCGTGGCCGCGTCCGGTATCGGGTACCTGCTGCGGCCCACCGGTGTGACCATGAACACGGCGGTGGCGCAAGCGGCAGCGACAGGCGGATCTGCCTCGATCGGCGGGGCATCGCTGCTCGATGCCTCCGGTTACATCGTCGCGCGCCGTCGTGCCACCGTGTCCGCGAAAGTCACCGGCAAGGTGGTCGAAGTGCACCTCGAGGAAGGCCAACGCGTCGAGGCGGGGGAAGTCATTGCACGTCTGGATGATTCGAACTGGAAAGCAGCTTTGGCGCAAAGCAACGCGCAGCTGCAGCAGGCCGAGGCCAATCTAGCCTCCGCGCAGACCGCCTACGATGACGCGAAGCCGATTTTTGAGCGCAACCAGGAGGAAAAAGCGGCCGCGGTCATCAGCTTGCAGAGTTTCGACGAGGCGACGGCCCAGTACAATGTCGCGCGCAACAATCTGCTCATTGCTCAGAGTGCACTTGATTCGGCCCGGGCCGGAGTGGTCGTCGCACAGCGGGCCCTCGATGACACGGTGATACGAGCGCCGTTCGCCGGCATCGTCACAGAGAAGGCCGCACAGCCCGGCGAAATGGTATCCCCGGTATCCGCAGGCGGCGGCTTTACCCGTACCGGCATCGGCACCATTGTCGACATGGACTCGCTCGAGGTGGAGGTGGATGTCAGCGAAAACTTCATCAACCGCGTCCGACCGCAGCAGCCGGTGGTCATCAAGCTGAACGCATATCCGGACTGGGAGATCCCCGGCTCGGTGATCGCGATGATCCCCACGGCGGATCGAGCCAAGGCAACCGTCAAAGTTCGTATCGCGATCAAACAGAAGGATCCGCGCATCATTCCCGAAATGGGCGCCCGCGTATCGTTTCTGACCGAAAAGGAGCCGCAGGCGCCCGGGGGTGAAAAAACGCCGGCGGCACCTGGAGTGATCGTACCTGCCGAGGCGGTCGCTACGAGCGGCGACACCAGCATCGTGTATGTACTTCATGACTCGACCGTCGAGCGGCGCGCGGTGCGGCTCGGCGCCAAGACCGCCGCCGGCCAGGTCGTCATCGCCGGGCTTGTCGCCGGCGACACCGTAGCGGTTGGCGATCTGACGAAGCTGAGCGACGGTGTTCGCATACGAGTCGGAAAATAGTAGATTGAGCATCGGATTTCATTCGGCCTTTCAATTGAGCATCCGTGAGCACTCTAGTTTCCTTGCAGAACGTCGTGAAGCGCTACCAGCGCGGCAAACAATCGGTCGAAGTTCTGCATGGAGTGAATCTCACCATCGAACAGGGAGAGTTTCTCGCGCTCATGGGTTAGTCGGGCTCGGGCAAGACCACGCTGCTCGACACATCGTTGAGGCCTCGCGCAGGGGTCTCTTAAAGCGTTCTCCCGACGAAAACAGAATCGTGCACAAGAGGTACGATAATCGTGATAATAATGAATTTGTGTAATGTTCTATCTTGCATCAGAATGCTGCGGAATTCATGTTCTTGCGGAAATCTGTACACCTCATGCGATCCAAATTCGGCAGACGGGCGGGTTCTAAGGTTCTGACCTGGACGCCGATCGAAGTCGGCGAGCCCGGGACGGGTCAAGTGCGCCTGCGCCAGTCGGCGGCGGGCCTGACCTACATTGACGTTTATCACCGCGCCGGAATGACCGCAACGCTGGCCGGCGCGCAAACCGTCGAAGTGAAGAAAAAGCCGCCGCTGTACACGTACGTATCGTACTGGGAGTTTCCGCGGGCCCACTGGCGTGAGGTAGACAAGGACAACGCCACGGGTAACCAGAAGCTCCTCGCACCTGCGCTCGCCGACGGCACGCTTGTCGGCTACGGCGACGACGCGAATCAGGTGCACTACTCCGCTGAAGGCTTCACCCACAACAACTGGTGGCAGGCCAACTCGGTCGCGGGCTTGATGAAAGTGCTGGAGGCCTTCCGCAAGGGCGGCGGCTCGAGTTCACCGCTGCTCGTCAGCTCGACCAAGCACTGGGATCAGATGTTCATCAGCCGCTTCTACAACTGGAAAGCCGGCTCCTGGAAGGACGCCTACGGGTACACGGGTACCTACAAGCTCAAGCCCGATGCGCCCGACCCTGACGATGCCGTGCAGACGCTCAGCAGCTTTTACGTGCCGGTGTTCGAGAAGCTGCTCGCCGACGGTACGATCGTCGAGTACGAGATCGCCCGCGAGACGCTCCACTCGACCGATGCGCGGACTCAGATACGTTTTAGCTTCGTGATGCCGAGCGCGGAGGGGCTGGATAAGTGGAGGGCGGTCCTTCTCGCTGCCCTCAGTGAGAACTCGCTGATCGGGCCGGCGTTTGGCTCGATGATGGTCAGCTTCGCGCCGCAGTCTGATTATGTACGCGTCAACGCGCCCTACAAGTAGCCCGCACAGCAAGCGTGCGGCGCCGCAGGCATTGCCCGCTATTCGCGAAGGAGGAAAAATGCTGAGGACAGTATTTGCAGCGACGATTCTGGCCGGCGCGCTCGCCGGAAGTGCGATGGCGCAGGCGCCGGATGCCGGCTGTGCGTTGCCTTCGGAACCCAAGGACATTCCCGCCGCGTTCGATGCGGCAATCAGCGGGCCCGCGGACCAGGATCGAGCCTGTATGAAGGCCTTACTGATACCCGAAGCGCGCCTGATGTTCGTCTCAATCGGCGCGGACGGAGCGCCAACCTATAGGCTCGAGACCTTGGACGATTGGATCGCCCGCATCAAAGCCGGCGGCCGTACCATGGGCCGTACCATGCTCGAAGAGAAGCAACTGAAGTATCACATTGAGCGCTTCGGCAACATCGCGCACTTATGGAGCAGCTACGCGCTGCGCAGTGACAGCAAGCAAGTCGCGCGTGGCATCAACGGCATTCAAGCGATCAAAGAAGCCAGCGGCTGGCGAGTGACGAGCATCCTGGTGCAGGCCGAGACGGCCACTGCGCCGCTGCCCAAGGAATATCTGCCCTAAGGGGGGCAAACCTAGGAGCAGCACGATGACGAGCCGCAAAGTCCTTGGCAGCTTCAGAGCGTCGTCATGTTCGAGCCCATGTTGACTTGCCGTTCTGCGGATCCCGCCGGCGGAGGGATAAGCAGAGCACGCTCAACCGCCGGGCGCGCCGCGATGCGGTCGACCCATGCCAGCAGGTTGTCCAGCCCTTCCACGGGGATGCGGGCCCAGCGATGGACCTTCACCCAGCAGAAACTCGCGATGTCCGCAATACTGTACTCGCCGCAGAGGAAATCGCGGCCTTGAAGGCGCTGGTCCAGCACTTCATAGAGGCGCCGCGTCTCGTTCTTGTAGCGGGCGCGGGCCAAGGGCACGTCCTCTTTAATGTAGCGTTCGAACGCGGTCGCCTGACCTTGCATGGGCCCGACGCCGCCCATCTGAAACATGACCCACTGGATCACCTCGTAGCGTCCGTCGAGATCCGCCGGCATCAGCCGGCCGGTCTTCTCGGCGAGATACATCAGGATCGCTCCCGACTCGAAGATGACGCGCCGGACCGGGCCATCGTGGTCCACGATGACTGGAATCCGACCATTGGGGTTGAGCCGCAAGAAGGACTCCTGCCGCTGCTCGCCGGCTGCGAGATCGACCGGGTGCAGCTCGTAGTCGAGACCCAATTCCTCCAATGTAATGGTGGCCTTCCAGCCGTTGGGCGTTGCTGCGGTGTAAAGCTCGATCATTTTTCTCTCCCTCATCTGCCTGCCGCTATCACTGTCCGCACGGGAGCGGACGCGCGCCCTACAGCTTCATCATAAGCGCGGCCAAGGACGAAGATCTTGAACCCGATTGCGGCATACTATTCTGGCCCCTCAGCGGGAGGTGTGAGTCAGGCAGACTGCACCGATGACCGCCACTTCGGTCCGCTAGATGGGCGCGACGCCATCCTTGCGCTCGGCGACAGGCCGTCCCACAACGGTGCGTTCCCATCCTTTCTGCGCGGCATCAAATCCTGCAATCGGGTTCAAGAACGCTCCGGCGCACCGGCATATATTGATTTTCGAGGACCGCGCGGTACCCGGCAATTGCGGCGGGAGGTGGAATCTGGCGTTCCGCGGAATTCGCCGCCCACAGGTTGTCGCGGGCGCGCAATCCACCGGCCATTTGTGCGTTCGCGAAGTGTTAGCTACGCGCATATTCAGGAAACTCGACATGACAGATACCGAACTGCCGCCGATCGATGTAAACGGAATGGCTCATGTCAACCTAACGGTCTCAAGCTTTTCCGCTGCATTAGAGTTTTACGACCAATTATTGCCATTCTTTGGACTCAAGAAAGTTATGGAGACAGAAACTTTCGCCTATTGGGTGGGTGGCCGCACGGCTTTAGCCATCCAACGCTGCGCGCCTGAATATAGCCGTGAGGTCTTTGTTCAAGCTCGCGTAGGGCTCCATCATCTTTGTTTTCGTGCCAGGGAACACGACGACATCGATGCCGCCGCACGATTCCTGAAAGAGATAGGAGCGAAGATCATCCGTGGGCCGCAGGCGGGTGAGTGGGCACCAGGCTATTATTACGTGCTCTTCGAAGATCCGGATGGAATACGTCTCGAGATTTGCCATGTTCCCGGCAGGGGATTGTTGAAAGAAGGCGTCTCCTTCAACAACGCATCCAAAGACTATTGAAACGGCTGAACCAAACTCGGCGGCAGGATGTGGAGAGAGTATGGCTTCTTTTTCGAAACCGACCTTTCGCAAAGATCCCATGTCGGCTGGCCTCCGACTTGTTATCGGACAGCTGAGATTCTTGGAGCGTCCCGCCGAACACCGCTTCCCCACACTCCCGCCGCGGGCATGGCGACGAGGGGCCATCTCGTCCCGCCGTGTCACCTACCCTCGCCCGGGGGCTGTCTCACGTGCCCGCAATTTCGTTCAAGACCGCTCCGGCGGATCTGATATATAGGGTTGTTGGTTCGAGTCGGGCTATTCCTGGTCGATGCAGCAGGGGGAGGGAATTGAGCGCTTCGCAGAACTCACCGCGCGCCTGCTGGCGCATCTCCGGCGTGGAGGATGCGGTGCTGTACCATGCCTGCTACGATCGCGAATTCATCCCGCACTCCCACGATGAGATGACGGTCCTCGCCGTGACGGAAGGCGCGTTCGAGATCGGCATGCGCGACGGAAAGCACACCGTCGCCAAGGGCCAAATGGCCATCATCGGGGCGCACCAGATCCATGCGGCAAAGCCGCTGACGCCGGGAGGCTGGCGCATGCGCAGCATCCACCTGCCGTCCGCGCTGATCGCCGAAGCGGTAGGTGTCGCCCAGTCCGACTGCGTACGCACTCATTTCTCACGGCCGGTCCAATCGGGCCTTTCCATCTGCTCCCTCTTTCTGGAGTTGCATCGCAGCGCCGAGCGCCTCGCCACCACATCTGGCGACTTGCGCAGCTTCGTGCGGGACCTCCATCGGGGCATTGACACCTACGGGCCGACCGACTGGAACGTCTGCACCATCGACGATCGCGTGGCTGCGGCGCGCCGGCTTCTCACCGATCCGATGACGGAGATGATGCAAATCGGCGAGGTGGCCAAGGAGGTGGGGCTTTCTGTATTCGTTCTGATCAGGCAGTTCGCGCGGGCGTTCGGCCTGTCGCCCTGTGCGTGGCGCATGCAGGCACGAGCCAATGAGGCCGCCCGGCTGTTGCGGGAACGCAAGCAAGCGGTGGAAGCCGCCGTCCTCTCCGGCTTTTCCGATCAGGCGCATATGGCTCGGACCTTCAAGAAAGTCTACGGCATTACCCCCGGCCAATACAGCATGATGCATGTGGCGCCGTCCTTGATTCATCCGCACTGAATGCAGGCGCTATAACCTAAGGGACCGCTCCTGCGCTTTTTCTCTTTTCTGCTTTGAATGGCGTTTGGCACGGATCGCAGCAAGGCTGGCGTCCTTCACATGTCCATAGCCGCGGACATACTCGGGCCAACTTGCGAGTTCTGCTGCTTCGGCCAGATTCGTCTCATTGAGGTGTTCGAGGAGCTTTTCGATATCCCCTCGATACTCGGCGATGAGCTGCCGCTCGACCCGCCGCTCAGCCGTGTATCCGAACGGATCGAACAGCGTGCCGCGCAGAAACTTCAGTTTTGTCAGGACACGGAACGCGTGCCAGATCCAAGGGCCGTATTCCCGCTTGATCAGATGTCCCTCGGCATCGCGTTTTGCGAACAAAGGCGGCGCCAAGTTGAAGCGCAGCGAAACCTCGCCATCGAACTGGGCGGCAAGCCTTTCCTTGAAACGTCCGTCGGTATAGAGCCGGGCCACCTCGTACTCATCTTTGTATGCCATGAGCTTGAAGTAGTACCGGCTGACGGCTGAGGTCAGACGAGTGCCTTTCGCCAGACGCTGCTCGGTAGCACGAACACGTGCGACCAGATCCAGATATTGCCCGGCATACTCAGCATTCTGGTATGACGTCAGCTCTCGCACGCGATCATGGATCTCCTGATCGAGCGACGCCGGAAACATCCGGATCGCGGCGTTGTTCGGCAGAGCGATCGAGCGAACCTTGGCCTCATCGACAGCCGTGTGGCGTCCCCATTCGAACGCCTTTTTGTTCGCCGCGACCGCAATGCCGTTGAGTTCAATTGCGCGGTAGATTGCCGGTTCACCGATCGGGATAAGCCCCCTCTGATAGGAGAGGCCGAGCATGAACAGGTTCGCGGCGATAGAATCTCCCAGAAGCGCGGTCGCGATAGCCGTCGCATCGATGAAAATCGCTCGCTCGCCGACGGCATCACGGATGACCTGCATCATTTCCTCGCCGGGAAACTGCCAGTCGGGATTCTTCGTAAAGGCGCCCGTCGGTTGCTGGTGTTTGTTCACGACAGCGTAGGTCCGCCCTGTCCGCGCCTTGGAGACCGCATCACGTGCGCCGCTCGTGAGAATGTCGCAGCCCAGGATGAGATCGGCCTCGCCGGACGGAATCCGCGCCGGATAGTCCCTCGGTTTCTCCGAAACGCGAACATGGGATGTGACCGCGCCGTTCTTCTGCGACATTCCGGTCATATCAAGGACCGATACACTCTTGCCCTCAAAGTGGGCGGCCATCCCAAGGAGTGCCCCGATCGTGATGACGCCCGTGCCCCCGATACCGTTGATCAGGATGTTGTAGGTCTCGGTACAGGATGGGATCGAGACCGGCGGCAACAGCCCCAGATCGTTCGGTTCGCTGGCCTTGCCCACCGCCTGTTTGCGGATCTTGCCGCCTTTGACAGTGACGAAACTGGGACAGAAGCCCTTCGCACAGGAAAAGTCCTTGTTGCAGTTCGACTGGTCGATGATCCGCTTGCGGCCCGTAGACGTCTCAAGCGGCTGGATTGACACGCAGTTGGATTGCTCGCCGCAATCTCCGCAACCTTCGCAAACCGCGTCGTTGATGAAGAGACGCTTGTCCGGGTCTGGGAACTGTCCTTTCTTGCGACGTCGACGCTTCTCGGCGGCACAGACTTGATCGAAGATCAGAACCGTCACGCCCTCTGTACCCCTCAGCTCTCGTTGAATTTTCATGAAGTCGCGACGGTCATCGAATGTGGTGATACCTGGAAATTCCTTCGTCGAAGCGTAACGTTCCAGATCCTCGGTCACGATTGCGATCCGCTTGACGCCTTCGGCGGAGAGCTGCCATGCGGCCTGACGGATCGAGCCCTGTATCGGCTGGCCTCCGGTCATCGCGACCGCATCGTTGTAGAGCAGCTTGTAGGTGATGTTGACATTGGCGGCGACCGCGGCACGAATGGCCAGCGATCCCGAATGGAAATAGGTGCCGTCACCAAGATTGGCGAAGACATGGGGAACCTTGGAGAAAGGTGCGGCTCCGATCCAGGGCGCCCCTTCTCCGCCCATCTGGGTGATCGTCCGGTTATGTTCAGGAAAGATCGACGGTGCCATGACGTGACAGCCGATGCCCGCGAGGGCCAGACTGCCCGCCGGCACTTTGGTCGAGCCGTTGTGGGGACAGCCGGAGCAATAATAGGCCGGACGCGGCGGCGCTTTAAACGCGCGCGCCAGCGCGGCCTCCTTCTCCTCGAGGAAACGCAGCCGAGCAGAGATCTTTTCGCACGAATGGAAACGGGCGATTCTGCCGGCGATGACTTGGGCAATCTGAGCGACCGAGAAGTCCCCTTTCGCGGTTAGCAGCCACTCGCCGCGCGGTGTCGTCCATTCACCCCCTTCCTCAAATTTTCCGATCACCCGCGGACGAACGTCGTCGCGCCAGTTGTATAGTTGCTCCTTGAGCTGATATTCGACGATCTGACGCTTTTCTTCGACGACCAAAATCTCTTCGAGGCCGTCTGCGAACGCGCGCGCTCCTTGCGGTTCCAGCGGCCAAGGCATCGAAACCTTGAACAAGCGGATACCGATCTGTTGGGCGACCGTTTCATCGATGCCCAGTTCATCCAACGCCTCGACAACATCGACATAGGACTTCCCCGATGCAACGATCCCGAACCTTGCTCTGGGGCTGTCGATCGTCACCCGGTTGAGTTTGTTCAGGCGGGCATAGGCGAGCGCCGCAAAGATCTTGTAGTCATTCATCAGGGCTTCTTGCGTGCGTCCCCGCACGCCGACCGTCTCGTTGAACAGGCGGGCGTTCAAGCCGCCTGGCGGCATCTCGAAGTCGGTGGGAAACAGCGTTATCGTGGCGAATGGATCAGCATCGATCGTCGCGCTCGATTCAACGGTGTCTGCCACAGCCTTGAATCCTACGGCGCAACCGGAGAAACGCGACATCGCCCACCCATGCAGCCCGAGCGTCAGGTAGTCCTCGACGTTGCTTGGATAGAGCACGGGAATCATCGCGGCTGAAAACGCGTGTTCGGACTGGTGAGGCAGGGTCGAGGAGTGGCCTTCATGATCGTCCGCTGCCACCAGCAGCACCCCGCCGTGGCGCGAGGTACCTGCATAGTTCATATGTTTGAAAACATCGCCACAACGGTCGACACCTGGCCCCTTGCCGTACCACAACGCGAACACACCGTCGTAAGCAGCGTCTCCAAGCAGAGTCAGCTGCTGACTTCCCCAGACGGCGGTAGCGGCAAGATCTTCATTGACGCCGGGCTGGAACTTTACGTGATGCGTACCCAGGTGCTCCTGCGCCTTCCACAGCGCTTCATCGTACAGAGCGAGGGGTGAGCCGCGGTATCCAGAAATGAATCCCCCCGTGTTGAGCCCTTCGGCCAGGTCGCGGCGGCGTTGAACAAGAGGGAGACGGACCAAAGCCTGCACACCAGAGAGGTAGATTCGTCCGGAATCTTTCGTGTACTTGTCATCGAGTGCAGCGTCGGCAATAGACGCCCTCGGCGTGAGGGCTGACTCCCTGACATCGACTGGCGTGACCTCCATTACCTCCTCCTTATCCACTGGCGCTCGTTGCGCCGGAGAGCCACTTCGTTCTCGGCGTTTCGATCAGCCAACCAAGCCGGTCAGCGTGGCCTCGTTATCCCCATTGGCAAGCTCGAAATACGCAGCATCTCGCTGTCCTCGAAAAGTGAAGGATCGCGGAGATAGTTCAGGAACATGTTGGTTGCATCGTCGCCCCAGAAAAGGTTTCCGTCGGCAACGAAGCTGGGAACGCCGAATACGCCGGCGGCAATCGCTTCGTCGGTATTGGCTTTCAGTTGTTCCTTGATGCGAGACTCCGATATCCGCTTGTATGCGTCGGGAATCCCTAACGATGCTCCGAGTCCCGTTATCGACGTCTCATCCTCCAGGTTGCGCCCCTCACCGTAGATGAAGTTAAAAATTCTGCGAACAACGTCGGGAGTCGAGCCGCCGAGTAGCGCCAACCTAAGTGGAGGCAGAGGATTGAAGGGGTGAACTGGAGGCATGGTGAATGGCATCCCGCGCTGGATCGCCTGCCATCTGAAAAAGCGATAGACAAACTGCCGCTTGGGCGGAATTTCTGCCGGTCCCATATGTCCCCAGTGCTTAAGCAGAGCGGAAAAAACGACCGGCTTGAGCGCGATCTCCAAATCCTGCGGCAGATCTTGAAACCTACCGAGCTGAAGATAGGAGAACGGAGAAATGAAGTCGAAGTACCACGCCGCCTTATTCATTGTCTGGCTCGTTTCTACCGCTGTTGAGAATCGCCCGCTGCGAATCGAGACCTTGTCGTGTGAATTTTAGTCGGCCGTAACGGTTCACCCGAGGCAAGACTGCTTGGAAAGCTGAATCGCTTCGGTGATTTCTTTATCTACGCTCGATGGCCAGGGTACCGAGCTTAGCCACCTTCGTATTGAATGAAATTGCATCCTATAACAGAGATTTCCAAGTCGTTTGTGCAAAAGCGACACGTCGTGGGTTGACAGTGATAGTCGGGGAGTACAAAGTTCCCGTAGAGAATTCGAGCCATGCAAATCACTTTTCGCCGAGTGCTCGTACCTCCGATTTGCGCTCTTACGGCTCTCGGCGGCATCGCACCCTCTGCTGTCGCGCAGAGAGTTGGTCCGGACCACGGCGGGGGCGGCCAAAGCGATCGAACACTCTGTAGCTCACCGGCGCTTGAGGTCGGGATTCCGGCCTGTACTCGTATCATTGAGGGAAGGCGAGTAGACCTCAACACTGTTGTCGCAGCTCTTCAGAATCGCGGATTTTATTATCAACAAAAGGGTGACCTGGATCGCGCCATTAGCGACTTCACGGATGTATTGAAACTTTCGAATGCGCGCACTCGAGGGAAAGTCTACCTAAACAGAGGCCTCCTCTACTTCCAGAAAGGGAATCAGGACGCGGCCTTGGCTGACTTTAATGATGCTATAGCGGAGAATCCGAAATTGGCTTCGGCGTATATCAATCGCGCGAACATCTTTATGAAACGCGGTGACCTCGACCGCGCTATTGCGGACCTGGACAATGCGACCCTTCTAAGTCCGAAAGATGCCGAAATCTACATCAGCCGAGCCTCCATCTATGCGCACCGCGGCGACCAAGAGCGTGCTGTTGGTGAATATACGAAGGCGATTTCGTTGAGTCCATCGAGTGCGGCCGCCTGGCGTGGCCGTGGCCTGGCATACGGAGCAATGGGCGAGAATGAGAAGGCGAGCGAAGATGCAGCGGAGGCAGTCAAACTGGATCCCAATATGGCCGATGCCCGACTGGAACTGGGTCTCAGCCTGCAAAGCTCGGGTAGAGCGGCGCAAGCCATCGCGGAATTCGACAAAGCAATAAAGCTCAATCCACGAGATGCTCATACCTTTAAAGGTCGGGGAGACAGCTACCTGGCATTGGGCGATCGTGATCATGCAATCTCCGACTTTAGCGAGGCCATTAGACTCGACGCAAAAATGACTTTCGCATACACAAATCGAGGAGTTGCGTATCTCGCCAAATCCGAATGGGACCTGGCAATTGCCGATTTCTCCAGCGCCCTAGCGCTGGATCCAAACCAGTCCACCTTCTACCTCGACCGCGGCCAAGCGTTAGGCGCCAAGCATGCCCGTGATGCGGCAATCGCCGATTTTACCCAAGCGATTCGGATTGACCCGCACGCGGTAGTGGCCTATCGACAACGCGCATTCTTTCGCCAGGAAACTGGCGACAGTCGCGGCGCGATAGAAGACTACGATCACGTCATTGAGGTGAATCCTCATGATGCCGAAGCGTTACGCGGGCGTGGGTACATTCGGCTCAAACAACATGAACTCGGGGCAGCGATTGACGACCTGACCGCCGCTATCGCTCTCAATCCGACAGACGCCCTGGCCTTTCGCTTTAGATCATTGGCCTATACAGCGGCGAGGGACTCCAAGCGCGCAGAAGTTGATGACGCAACAGCGCGAAAACTCGACCCTGCGGCTCGATAGAGCAGGTATCGAGACGTTTCGAGCCGAACCCTTGGGGAGCGGGAATTGAAGCGTGCTCGATCTTTTGTAACGACAACGGATTCACCAGGCGTGCACTGAATCGACTAACGGCCCCTAACGGCGCGCATCCGGATAACCACGGTGCGCCTGAAATTGCACCGTATGACAAAGATTTCGAGGGCAGGCCGTTTTCGCCAGTCGCCAAATTCGTCGAAGACTGTGTCCGTGATCACTTCAGAAGCTCGCGATCGCGCCGCTAACTTAAGGGCCTGGATTCAATTTATCGCGCGTCTTCTGTGAGGGATGCCGAAACTTGGGCCGGCGAAGTGTTGCGCACGTCACATTATGGATCAGGCAGAGCGAAGGATCACTCGACACATGCTTCACTCCCGCGACGCGTCAATCGAAGCCTCGATCCGCGCAATGCTCGGCGTTCTCCTCATGCTCGTCGGCAATTATGCGCTTGCGCTGGACCCCGCACTTCAACCCAGTCAGTACGTGCTCGACACATGGCAAACTGCCGATGGCTTGCCGCAGAACTCAGCCACTGCGATTGCCCGAACGCCAGATGGCTATCTGTGGATCGGGACCGAGGAGGGCCTCGCCCGGTTCGACGGCGTTCGATTTACGGTGTTTGACCACAGCAATGAACCCGCAATACCAGCCAAGGCCATTTACGCTTTGCATGTCGACCGCCGCGGCAGGCTTTTGATTGGAACGCTCGACGGCATGGCCGTGTTGGAAAACGGGCGGTTCAAATCTTACGCGGAGGCCGCGGGCCTCCACCTCAAAGGGATGATTCTTAGAATCCTCGAGGATAGATCGGGACGGATCTGGGTAGGAACGAGGAAGGGCCTCTTCGAGATCGATGGCACCGGTAGCCGCGCATTCGGTGCCGCAGAAGGTCTTGGCGCTTACCTCATTCAAGCGCTGGTCGAGGACCGAAATGGCACAGTCTGGGTGGCGACGGGGACCGGCGGGCTATACCGCTTTAATGGCAAAGAATTCGAGTCGGTGCAACTAGGCCCAGGCTCCACGGAAAATTCGGTGTCGGCGATGTTCGCGGATATCGACGGTGCCTTGTGGCTCGGCACGGTAAGCGGAGGCCTGTACCGGAGAATGGGCGACCGCAATGAGGTCATCGCGCCCCCTGGCCGGCTGGGGTCCACGGTCAATGAGCTGACGCGTGATCGTGATGGAAATCTGTGGATCAGTACTCTCGGCGGTGGCTTGGTGAGACTGCGAGACGGGGTGTTCAGCACGCTTGATGCCGGTCACTTTCCGAGCCGTGATCTCTCAGCTCTGTACGAGGACAACGAGGGAAGCCTGTGGATTGGCAGCATCGGCGGTGGTGTGTCGCGATTGCGGGACGGCAAGTTTGCGCCCGTGGGTGCGCCCGAGGGTCTTCAAGGCAATCTGGCATTCACCATCATTCCTCGTGCGGGCGGGGGCATTTGGGTCGGCACGGATGCGGGCGTAAGCTCCTACGACGGAAAAGCGTTTAGCCACATAGCCGAGCCCAAGGGCTTTGAGAACACGCGGGTGCGTGCCTTGCTCGAAGATCGGAAAGGAGCTCTGTGGGTGGGGACTACCGGCGGCGTGTACCGTCGCGACGGTGACCGCATCACGGTATTCAATCGAGGCAAAGGTTTGTCCGACGACTCGGTCAAGGCAATCGTCCAGGATCGCCAAGGGCGCTTCTGGATTGGTACCAAGCTTGGCCTCGACCTCATCGACAACGATACGGTTGCCTCCATGCAGACCTTGCCGCTTCTGCCGGCTACCATGAATGTCTCGGTTATTCACGAAGATCGCAAGGGCAAGCTATGGGTGGCGACATGGGGTGACGGCGTCTTTGTGATCGATGGACATACCACAATGCATTTAGGGCTCGCGGAGGGTCTGCCAAACATTGGGGTAATCGAGATCTACGAGGATGAGCGGGGCGTTATCTGGCTTGGCACCATGGAAGGCCTCGCGGTGTGGCGCGATGGCAAGCTCACGTCGCTGGCCGGCCTTGCAGCGCCGCTGCGGCAAACGATCTTTCGATTTCTCGAGGACGATCAACATCGGATTTGGTTTACAGCGAACAAGGGCCTCGCCTCCGTTTCGCGGGCATCCTTGGACGCGCTGGCGGCCGGCGGATCGATTGCGCCGGACATTCGGTCCTATGATGTCGCAGACGGGCTTCGTACCACCGAATTCAACGGCGCCAACACGTCGGCGGGCTGTCGAACTGCGGATGGGCGCCTCTGGTTTCCAAGCATCCTCGGCATCGTCTTGGTGGATCCGCTGCACCTTCGGACCAATACGCTTGCGCCCCCGGTGCAGATTGAACAAGTGATTGCGGATGGGGTGTCACTGCCTCTGACGCAAGGGTTCGAGGTGAGTCCCGGCCGCCACCAGTGGGAGTTCCATTACACGGCATTGAGCCTGCTGGTACCGAAGCGCTCCCTGTTTCGGTATCGACTCGAGGGGTTCGACAAGGACTGGGTCGACGCCGGCAGTCGCCGCACCGCCTACTACACCCGATTTCCGCCCGGCACGTATACGTTTCGGGTCATCGCAAGCAACGGCGATGGGGTCTGGAATGACACCGGCGCGAGCTTTCGCTTCACGCTCAAACCACTCTTTTATCAAACATTCTGGTTCGCTCTGCTGTGTATTCTCGCCATCCTGGCCGTTGCTGCCGGCGGCTATCGCTGGCGGGTCGGACGCCTCAAGCGTCTAGCCGACGCTCTTAGCGAGCAAGTCGCCGATCGAACCCGTGATTTGAAATTGGCGAACCAGGAGATACTGGAGGCCCAAGGCAGACTGGTGACCACCGCGCGTCAGGCCGGCATGGCAGAGATCGCCAACAATGTGCTGCACAATGTCGGCAATGTCCTCAATAGCGTCAATGTATCCGCGGAGCTGATTGGCAGCAAACTGCGGGATTCGAAAGCGGCCGGACTCGCCAAGGCCGTCGGCTTGATGAATGAACACGCAGCGGACTTAGGCTCGTTCATCACCGTTGATGAGCGTGGCAAGGCTCTGCCAGGGTACCTCAACAAGTTGGTGGCGGCGTTGGCACAGGAGAAGCAAGCAGTCACGGGTGAGTTGGAGTCCCTGACCAAGAGCATCGATCATATCAAGGAAATCGTCGCCACCCAACAGTCCTACTCCGGTGTGACCAGCGTGATCGAGCCAGTACAAGTCAAGGATTTGCTGGAGGATGCGCTGCGCATGAATGCCGGCTCCATCACTCATCATCAGATCAGCATCGTCAAGGAATTCGCCGACGTGCCGCCGGTGCCATTGGACAAGCATCTGATGCTGCAAATCCTCATTAATCTGATCGGCAACGCTAAGCACGCCCTCAATGGGGCCACTCAGCAGCCGCATCAAATCAAATTGAAACTCGATACCCTGGAGAGTGGCGATCCGCCGCGTTTGCGCATCCGCATCGAGGATAACGGCGAAGGGATTGCGCCGGAGAATTTGACACGACTGTTTGCTCACGGATTTACCACCCGCAAGAATGGCCACGGCTTCGGACTACACAGTTGTGCTCTGGCCGTGAAGGAAATGAAAGGCAGCATCAACGCCTTTAGCGATGGTCTGGGGCAAGGTGCGGCATTTGTAATTGAACTTCCACTAAGCCGAGTACCGGAGTCAGCATGAATTCGTCCGAGAACCGACGGGTCCTATTCGTCGATGACATGCCGAGCATTCACGAGGACTTTCGCAAGATTCTCTGCCCGGCGGCGGCCGCTGTCGATCTGGATGCTGAAGAAGCCCTGCTCTTCGGCGCCGAAAAAACGGCTGCTGCCTTAAGCTTCGAGATGGACTCCGCCTACCAGGGCGCTGAAGCGCTCGACAAAGTTAAAGCCTCCGTTGCCAAGGACACTCCCTATGCCATGGCCTTCATCGACATGCGCATGCCTCCGGGCTGGGATGGTGTGGAGACGGTGGAACACCTGTGGCAGGCGGACCCTCGCTTGCAAGTCGTTTTTTGCACGGCCTTCTCCGACTACTCTTGGAAGGACATACTCCAGCGGCTTGATGTTCGCGATCGGCTGCTCATACTCAAAAAACCGTTTGATCCCATCGAGGTGTACCAGTTCGCCAGCGCGCTCACCACGAAATGGCACAAGACCGAACAGGCGGCGTTCAAAATGGAACGTCTCGAGCAGGCGGTCGAGGAGCGCACGCGCGAGCTGTCCAATGCGAACATTATTGTTCAAAACAGCCCGGTAGTTCTATATCGGCTGCGTGGCGAACCCTCATTTCCGCTCATCTATGTATCGCACAACATCACCAAGTTAGGGCACGACCCGAAGATCTTGCTGGCCTCATCCAACTGGGCGGAACAGCTCATTTTCTCGGAGGATCTGCCCAAGGTGGGCGAGGCCATGACGAGTATCCTGAATAAGGACGCCGAGGGGGCCTCGATTGAGTTTCGATTGCGCGCGGGCGATGGCGCTTTACGCTGGGTGGAAAATCGCTACGTGCCGGTGCGCGACAAAGAGGGCCGTCTCATTGAGGTCGAAGGTATCGTCATCGATATTACCGAACGCAAGGCGGCTGAGGAGAAAATTACCTTGCTCGCCCGCACCGATGCGCTCACGGGGCTCGCCAATCGCGCAACCTTCACCGAACGGCTGTCTCAGGCCTTTGCCGCAGCCCACCGCGGCGCCAATCCCTTCGCGATTCACTATCTTGATCTGGATAAGTTCAAGCCGGTCAATGACACCTTCGGTCACCCCGTAGGAGACTTGCTGTTGCAGCAGGTCGCGCAGCGCCTCAAAAGCTGCACGCGAGAGACCGACCTGGTCGCCCGGCTCGGGGGAGATGAGTTTGCGATTCTTCAAGGCGACATGCGAGAGCCCGCCAATGCGGGCACGCTGGCCGCGAAGATCCAAAATGCGCTGGCGCTGCCCTTTTCGATCAACGGCCATGAAGTGAATATTTCGGTCAGCATCGGTATCAGTGCGTACGCGCCGGATAGCGCCGGCGCGGACGCCATGCTGGTGCAGGCGGATCTGGCGCTCTATCGCTCCAAGGAAGAGGGCCGCAACCAATACCACTTCCATTCGGACGATCTCGATCGCGAGGTGCTCGATCGTTTCACGCTCGCCGGCGAAATCAAACAAGCGATCGAACGCAACGAGTTCGAGCTTCAGTATCAGCCTCAGGTCGAGCTATCTACGCAAAACATCGTTGGCATGGAGGCCCTGATCCGTTGGAACCACCCGACGCGCGGCCAACTCGCCCCGGGACTCTTCATTCCAATTGCCGAGAAGAACGGCAGCATTGTTGCGCTCGGGCGCTGGGTGCTTGATCAGGCGTGCCGGCAGATGAGCCTTTGGCGCAAAGAGAAGCTGCAATTGTCTGTCATTGCTGTGAATCTCTCTTTGTTTCAACTCAAGAGCGGGCAAGAGCTAGTCCGTGATGTCACCGAGACGCTGACCAAGTGGGGCCTTGCTCCTTCGGACCTCGAGTTTGACGTCACCGAGGCAACCTTGGCCCAGCTCACCTGGACGCAAAATCCCATTCTCCCGCAGCTGCGCGAACTCGGCGTGAAGATCGCGATCGACGATTTCGGCAGCGAATATTCCTCGTTCGATTATGTCAGGGCCTATCGCGTCAATCACCTGAAGGTCGCCCAGTCGTTTATCAACCGCTCCACCACGGATCCTGAGAGTGCGGCGACGATTCGAGCCATCGTCAACTTTGCGCGCGATATCGGGATTGTCGTCATTGCGCAGGGCGTGGAAACCGAAGAACAACGCGATCTGCTCACCCTGACCGATATCACGACTCAGGCGCAAGGCTTTCACTTCAGCAAGGCTGTCGGGGCGGAACGCGCGAGCGAGCTGCTGCGCCACGGCCGCGTCGGAGTCGCCGGCGAGTCCTCACCCGAGGAGCACGCGGCTCCGGAGGTCAGCGGCGCAAAACGGGCGCGCAGCTGAAGGCACTACAGCGCGTCGCGTCCCTGACGGTTTGGCCGACGAGACCGTGTCGATTGCATCTTGGGCGAAACCCGCGTTCCAAGCATGGCGCTCTCGGCTGCGGAGAATTACGCACGGTCTAGACTTTGCGAACTATGAATTCTGCGAGTAGGTTTGGTTACGCTTCGGGTTCTCCTGATCAAGAGTTTCGCGGACTGCTACGTGGGACGCGCCGGACGATGACGATAGACGACCCACAGCAGCACGAACATCACGGCGAAAACCAGCAGCGCCAGGACACTACCCTCGGGCCCAGCATCTCGACCATCAAAATCTCACTCTTTTGCGAGCCGACGCCTGGCTGAGCTATACCGCGGTGAGCCGCAGGGTGAACCTGTCCGCCAGCGTGGCTTCGCGTTCCCGCATCGACGAGATGATGCGAACTGCCGCCAGCCTTGAGGCTCGCGGCAGTTTGCCGGGAGCGTTAGTTGTTAACGTGGAGGATGATCTGCGTGGTTTCGGTTAAGGTTCCGCTTGTTCCCGTGACGTTGAGGAAATACTCTCCAGCGGCAGTTGAATTGGTGGTGCTGATGGTAAGTGTTGAGTTGCCGGATCCGGCGATCGAGATTGGGCTGAACGTTGCCGAAGCGCCCGCAGGCAATCCGGGCAAACTCAACGATATTTTGCCTGTAAAGCCGCTTACCCCAGCGGCCTTCACGGTGTAGGTCGTACTCCCGCCCGCTGTAACGGTTTCAGTCTGAGGCGATGCCGATAAGGTGAAGTTTGCTCCGGTTACGATCAGCGTTGCTGTCTTGGTTACGGTCAGACTTCCACTCGTTGCCTTGATGGTGAAAGTGTAGCTTCCGGGCAGAGTGTTCCCAGTTGTAGTTATAGTCAACGTTGAGGAACCAGAGCCGGTGATCGTCGCCGGGCTAAAGCTCGCCGAAGAATTGGAAGGCGGAGTGACGACGCTCAAGGTGACGACGCCATTGAAGCCGTTGATGGCCGTGGTGGTTACCGTGTAGGTGGCGCTACTACCGATCGCAGTTGTCACCGAGCTGGGAGAGACCGCAAGCGAGAAGCTCGTGGCCTGCACCACCAGGGTAACGGTCGTGCTGTGAGTCAGACTTCCACTAACCCCCGTAAGAGTCAAAGTATAAGTTCCCGCAGGCGTCGATGAGGCGGTCGTAACCGTCAGCGTAGAGGAGCCACTTCCGGTAATTGAAGTGGGGCTGAATGCCGAGGTCGCTCCAGTTGGTAAGCCGCTGGCACTCAAGCTGACGCTACCCGTGAAGCCGTTGATGGCCGTCGTAGAAAACGTGTAAGTAGTGCTTGCGCCAACCGTCACCGTTCTTGAGCTGGGCGTGGCCGCGACGGAGAAGTCCGAGGCCACCGGATTCACAATCAGGATCGGACTCGGATTCGCGCTACTCGTTAAGCTTCCGCTGGTCCCGTTGACCGTGAGGCTGTATGACCCAGCGGCGGTTGCTGAGGTCGTGTTAACAGTCATCGTCGATGAACTGCCGGCGGCGATTGTATTGGGGCTAAAAGTTGCCGAAACACCCGCGGGCAGCGTGCCAGTGCTCAGGGTTACGCTGCCGCTGAACCCATTTATGGCGTTTGCGGATACCGTGTAGGTAGTGCTACTTCCCGCTGTAATGGTTTGCGTGCCCGGCGATACCGAGATTGAAAAATTCGGCACTGCCACCACCAAAGTAACGGTGGCGGTCTGCGTCAGGTTTCCGCTGACCCCAGTAATAGTCAACGTGTAAGTTCCCGGCGCCGTAGACGTTGAGGTTGTGACCGTTAGAGTAGAGGAACCAACTCCAGAAATTGAAGCTGGGTTGAACGCTGAGGTCGCGCCGCTGGGTAAACCGCTAACACTTAAGCTTACGACGCCAGTGAAGCCAGTCGTGGTGGAAGTAGAAACCGTGTAGGTGGTCGGTGCGCCCGCGATGACTGTCTGTGAACTGGGCGTGGCCGAAAGCGAGAACGTGGGCTGTGCAGTTACTGCCAGGGTCGCATAGGTGAAATAGAGTAGCGATCCATCTGTCGCGCTGATGGTGAGCGGGTAAGTTCCCACGGGAGTCGAGGTCGCGGTGCTAACGGCCAAGTTAAATGCGGTACCTGCAACGCCAGATCCAGGGCTAAGCACTGAGGTGGCACCCGACGGCAATCCAGTGACGCTGAAGCCCGACAAGGTTCCGGCATAACCGGCGTTGGCTGCGGAGGGGAGTGCCAGGTTGGTGCTTTTGCCTTGCACAACTGTTGGCGCGGCGGGCGTAACCGGTCCGATGCTGAAGTAAGGATTGGGCCAAAACATGAATGTTCCGTAGAGGTTGTCCTCGTAAACGGCAAAGTCATGTGGCTCAGTGAATTGCGGAACGCAGGGCGCGACCGGCGCCGGACAAGGGGGGCCGGTGATGGATAGCGTGTCGACCGTTGTGGTGGTGTTAGTAACGGTGTTCTGCCAGGTGTCCTCCCATGTGAAATTCCAGTTCTGCTTAAAATCGTAAATCACGCCCAATCCGAAGAAGCTGGCTCCGAACTTTTCTTCTAAGCCGAAACCCATCGTGTAAGTATATGAGCCGCCCTGGCCTAGCTCGGAGGTTTGTACGTAAGTATTTTGATACAGCTCATTCAAACCTGTGGTGCTGCCCGGTGGGGCTTGCTTGTAAGGGATGGTCTGAGGAGCCACACCATTGACCCCTGCCTGTGTAAAACGTCCGTCTGTCGTGGTAGGCGGGTTCGTGCCCGATGCGAGAGTTACAAGGTACCCTGGGTTTTTGGCAAATGGGTCAGCACCGAGGATGTTGGGATAGTCGGCGCTGGTTATCCCAGGGCCTTGTCCAGGTGCGAAGGTCTGCGTTGTCACCCAAGTACGGGCGAGAGCGTTTGCGTCCTGGGGATCCAATGGCCCAAAGTCGCCGTTGAGGTAGCCGACGTAGATCGGCCAGACATCGATCTCGTGCAGCGGGTCGTTATAATCGTAGCCGTATCCGGTCCAGGTAATGGTGCCTGCAGAGCTGGTGTTGGTGCCCGGGACGCTAAACGTGACTACGGGGTTCAGCCACAGCCAGATGATGTCGTAGTCGTGGTCCACTGGGCTATAGGGGGTCGGAACTCCCGGGGTCTGGACGGTTAGAGCCGTCTGCTTGCTCGTGGTGATCGTGTTTGAGGAGTTCGAGGTCAACGTCCAGGCATTGGACTGGCTGCCGGTGACACACACTCCGCCTTGAAAGCCGGACACATCTCCTGCCTGTGAATCGCAAGTCCCCCCGCCAAGTGAAACGCTCTCGGTGTAGTTCTGCGAGAATGAACTGCTGTTCTTCGAGGTGTTACCGACAAAATTGGTGGCGGCGTAAGAAACGTAGCTTTGAGCACCAGGTGGCGCGTAGGTGACCCCCATGATGAGGTACTTGGGGTTGACGTAGCCCGAATAGACCGGCACGTCGGCAGCCCCGCTCCCAATAGGGACTGCGTAGGGTTGAAAAACTATCTGCAGGTTAGTGGCGGTCAACGTAACTGGCGGTTCACTGGCAGTTGGGCAACTGCCACCGCCAAGACCCAAAACAAATACCACATCAACCGATCCGCTGAGGCCAGTAGTGGTGCCTGAATTGGTAAATGAAAAGCTGGAGTATAGGACGTTGTCGTAGCTTACAAGCTGTTGGCCCTTGTTGTAGCAAGTATTGGTGGTGACCTTGTAGGTGTAGCTCAGCGTTCCGCCCCCGGGAACATTGATGGTTTTCTGCTGTGCTACGGCAGCGTGGACTGTGAGTGTGAACAGGAGCACGGCGTAGCATGCACGCAAAATCACTGTTTTCATTGGCCACCCCAAGGCTAGATTTGTGTTCGCCCGCTTCCACTTCGGTGAACGATTCGTTGTTTTACGAATCTACACGTCGTTTATTAGCAAATCCACAATATGATAATTTTGCTGACAGCGCAAGCACCAATAAGCAAGGCGATTACTTCACAGTGTCCAAAAATCGTCGGACCATGAAAAGTGACTGTCCTAGCGTATGGCCCTGCAAATGTGCGCCTGATCCGGCCGAAGCGCCTGCCACAGGGCGTTCCAAAGGATTTTGCCGCGGTTGAGAGCCTTTATGGACTCTCTCGCGGCCTGGAACGCATTGAAGGCGTGCTAGAGAGTTTGGTACCCGATGGAGTCAGAATCGAAGATGTCCACTGTGCTCTTTTATCGCCATGCTTTGCGAAACTGCAGGGACACATAGCGTCCGACGACAGAAGCGTTTGTGCCGTCAAATGGCACGGCGGATCGGCCGATCGCGAGGTCGCCCGTGGGAATCGCAACAAACGGAGGTCTTCGATCAGCGAGGTTTTGGATGTTCAAGACCAGGCTAAGGCCGCGCCATGGCAGGCGCGCCTGGTCAGGGACGCCTACCTTCAAGGCGAGATCCTCGGTCGTCCACGACCCGATGTCCTGAGGTGGACTGAAGAGTGGGTTCTGGTAAGCGCTCGTATGATTGAGCATGAGGTCCGCGGAGAGGTTCCGATACTGCCAAGTGATTCCGCTGCGAAGTCGAAATTTAGGCGGTTCGGCAATAGTATTGGCGATGTTCGTCGCTTGCGGAAAATATGCCTCGATGGAAGTACGATCCACGAGCAGATAATTGCCAGCAAATGAAATCCCCCATGTTCCGAATCGTCCCGCATCATACGTGTAACGACCGTCCACTCGAACGCCCTCTTCGATGGTCGTTGCCGCATTCGCGAGTTGGTTGTCGATGATGGCGGTGACTCCCGCCGCTCCCAGGCCGGCGCCGTCTCGTTGAAAAGCCGGGGCCTGGAAAAATGGCAATACCTGATCGAGGCTGGGATTCAAAGAGGTGAGAGCAAATAGCTGCGGCTGAGACCCCAAGGGTTTCGCTTCGATGTTTTGCGACTGGATGCGATTGTCGTAGCTGATCTTGAAGTAAGTCATCGATGCGCGAAGTTGGGGCCATCGAATCGGTGCCCAATCAATCCCTGCGGTGAATGACTTTGACCTCTCCGGTTGAAGATTTTGGGTTCCCCCGTTGATCACCAGGACGTCGGTGGGTTTGCCTCCCGGCATACTACTCGGGAGAAGAGTCGTGTACGACGTCGTCGGGGCATCGAGCTGGGAGATCAATGGCGCTTTGAAGGAGCTGCCTTGAGTGCCCCGCACGGTGAGCCCTGGTGTGGGCTCCCAGATCCAACTCCATTTCGGATTCGAAGGAGTTCCGATGTGGCTATAGCTATCGACTCGATAGGCAAAGGACAGCTCCAATCGACGCGCCCCGGGGAATGAGAAATTCTCGCCGAATACGGGAACAATCGCCTCCGCGTACGCATTGATATCCGTTCGACTTTCGGAAACCGCCAGTAGGGGCTCAATGCTTGCAACGATGCCACGGAAAGTCTCCGATCTGAATCCTGCCCCGAGCCCGAGTCGCAGCGCTCCTCCCGGCAAGCGCAGCACGCGACCGCTCCCCGACACATCGATACCCGAGACATCCGAATCGGCAAGGAGAGCGCTATTGAAATGATCGCCCGCGAGGCCATCCGGATACTCTTCCCCGCTTTTCGATTGATTCATGCTGGAGTACATGGCGGTACTGCTCACATGCCAGGCTCGCGGCAAATCCCGGTCCGCGGTGATCGATACCGAAGCGAGGTTGGCGTGGCCCCCGCCGGTCTCGCTATTGGGAACGAAACCGCTGGTACTGAGTGCAAGGCCGCTCATCCGAAACTCTCGGGTGCTGTAGAGCCCGGCGAGCGTGAAATCGGTGTGATCGAGGCTCTGGGTCAAGTTGAGGAAAAAACTGTGGCGATGATTTTCGGGGATCAGCGAATAGGGTCCCCCTTCGGGTCCGATCCAGCTTCTTTGGGAAGCATCAAGGCCTTGGCTGTCATCGAACTCGTAATCCAGGAGCACATTGCCGCCAACCCAAGCGTGACCCAGGAGCTGGGAGCCGGTGAACTGACCCGCATCTCCTTCCGTCGAGCGCCCATATCGGAAGCTCGTTTCCGCGCCTTGCAAGGCTCGGCGGGTCACCATATTGACGACGCCTGCTACCGCATCGGAACCGTAAATGGCGGAGGCCCCGTCCGTCAGCACCTCGATATGGTCAATCGCGCTCAAAGGAATCAAGGACACATCGACGGTCGAGCCGTCGAGTCCTCCCGGGGCGATTCTGTGGCCATCAAGCAGGGTGAGTGTCGCCCCGGGTCCTAGCCCTAAGAGATCAAAGGCGGCGCCTCCAAAGATATTCGTCGCCGCTCCCTGCTGAAGACTCCCCACGTTGCCGTTGGTATTGAGCGTTGCAAGTGGGTCGGCACCCGAAAAATTCTCTAGCATGTAGCGAGCCAGAGAGTCCACCGTCGCACTTCCCAACGTGTCGAAGTCGTTTCGATTGTACGTGGACAATGACGCGCCCACGGGAATCTCGCCGCGAATGTGCGTGCCGGTCACCGTGACTTCGGCAAACGGAGCCGGCGTCGCTTCGACATGATCCGCGATGGTTGAACCAGGGTCCCTTGTTTGCGAAGGCTTGGGCGCGATCAAAAAACTGTCGCCGCCGCCCTCCTGGACGCTTAGCGAGGTTCCGGCAAGCAATTGATCGAGAGCTTGTCGTGCCGTCAGAAGACCGGAGACGCCCGCGGATTTCATGCCTTTCAATCGATCGGCGTCGAATAGTATCTGAACGCCTAGCTGCCGGGATAGCGCCTCGAGCGATTGGGCAAGTTCTCCCGCCGGAATCTCCACCCTGCGATCCAGTGCCTCGCTTGCATGCGGGGTCACCGTATTCAAGATGAGAGCGCAGACGAGAAAACTCAGAGCCTGGGTGCGCCAGAGAAGTCGGCGCCCGGTCGTTTTAACTCGGATACGCCTCAACGCCGATGCAGGCCCACGTGATTGCCATCGCGAGTCACCGCTACCGGGAATCCCTGCTCAAGTAGGCTTAAGAAGGCATTTGCATCCGTGCAGCGGAAACGTCCCCCGATCCGGATCGAGTTAAGACGAGGATCATCGATCTCGATCTTCGGCCCACTGTAGCGATTGAATTCGGCCACCACTTGAGGGAGTGGCGTTTCGTGAAATTCGAGATACCCCTCATGCCAACTGAGCGCTCGGTCGACCTCATCCAGACCTAGCCGCTTGAGGGCGATCGCGCGCCCATAAGTGGAGGCTTCGCCTCCCGCCTCGAGTTCAGTCGCGTCGGCATGGGCAAGGCGTCGATTGCCCTCTATCCTGACCCGTCCCTCCTTTACCAGTACCGTCATCTCATCCAAATCACGACGTACCGAAAATTCTGTGCCGACGGCGGTCACGCGCTTGTTGGCCACCTCTACGACCAAGGGTCGCGCGGGATCTTTGGCCACGTCAAATAGCGCGGCACCTTGATCGAGTCGAACCCGGCGTTGATCGCGGTCCAAGGCGACCTCAATCCGTGTATTTGAGTCGAGCGTGATGCGTGAGCCATCGGCGAGCGCCACCGGTGCGATCGTACCCAGTGGGGTACCGTAGCTTTGCCAGCGCGCCCCCGATTGATACCAAGCGACCAGCATCAATGCGGCCGCGAGCGATGCGCCGCTGAGGGGCCATTTGAGGCGGCCCGACCAGGCTCTTTCGCGGACCGGCGCCCGAGCAATGGGCGCCGCCTCGCTTTCCTGAATCGCAGTGTACTCCGGCGCGAATCCGAGCGAGCTGCGTGTGGGGACCTGGCCCAAAGGATTCCCCGCACCCAATGCCTTGAGGCGTTCTGCGCGCTCCCAGGCCGCCTGCAGGCGCACGAACGCAACACGATGTGCCGTGGACTCGGACAGCCACGCCTCGAGTTCCTTCTCGGCAGCGGCGTCCCATTCCGACCATTCCCGCCTCTCGAACCACGCGGCTGCAGCGGCTTCGATGTCCTCAGCTCTACTGTTCTGACTCATATCGAACTCTCGCTTTGGAGGGGAGCGAATCAATTTCGCACGCCGCTCCGAAGGTGGCACGCGCCAGGGCGCGGATGCCGCGCGCCAGCTGACTTTCGATCGCATCTTCCTTTAAGCCCATCCGATCCGCCGTTTCTCGCTGACTCAAGCCCTCAACCCGGCGAAACCAAACGACGTCCCGACATTTGTCCGACAGGGTATTGAAAGCTTGGGCCAATCGACCCAAATCTTGCCGGGCGCTAAGGCGTCGTTCCGGTGTGATTTCATCCACCAGTGAGTCAATTCCATCCAGTTCGTAAACGGTGTGGATGGACACGACCCGACGCCTGCGACGGTGATCCGTCATCAGATTGCGCGCGGTTTCAAACAAGAATGCTTTGGGCTGTTGCGGTTGCTGTTCGCGCGCGCGTTCATAAACACGCACATAAGCCTCCTGAATCAGGTCAGCCACTTCGGAGGGGTCTCGGCACATCCGCAAGAGATAGCGCCGCAACAACCCCTCATGGGGCAATACTTCGGTCGCGAACCAAGCGTCGAGTCCACGCAGCATCCGCTAACGATACGCACAAAGCGTTGGAGAGGACATCGCTTAAAGAGAATTTCTTACTGGCCCGACGGATTTGCCGCTCTCGGCCGTCTTCCGTTATTCAGACCACATCCGCTCCCCCGGACGGGCTAAGGCGCCCTTTTTCAGGTTCGATGATCAACTACAGATCCGACTACGGAACGCTCGCGAAGATAGGAGAGGAGTCAAATGCCCGGTACACGGCCAATAAACCGTGGCCGCATCTCGTGATTGATGATTTCTTCGATCCCGAATGGCTCGAGCGAGTGCGACTGGAAGCCTCCGCGATCGACCGATCCAAGCGGTACGCCAAGTTTTTGGATCGCAAGACCGATCACAACAAGTTCGCCTTTTTACCTGACGTCGTCGGACCAGAAACTGCCCGCCTGGTCAATTTCTTAAATTCTGGCGCCTTCCTTAACTTTCTGGAAAAGCTGACGGGAATCCCCGGGCTATTAGCGGACCCGTCCTATTTTGGCGGGGGGTTACACAAAATACTCCCCGGTGGATTCCTTGAAATTCACGCGGATTTCAATCATTTGAAGCGCTACGATCTTGAGCGGCGCTTAAATCTGCTGCTCTATCTCAATAAGGATTGGCAACCGTCCTATCAAGGTGATCTGGAGTTGTGGGACCGACCGTCGATGACACGCATTACCGCAGTCGCTCCCGTTTTCAACCGCTGCGTGATCTTCTCGACGACCGCCCAATCTCTGCACGGGCATCCCGTTCCATTGGCAACGCCGCCCGGGATGGAACGCATGTCGATTGCGCTTTACTACTACAGCAACACGTGGCTGCCGGTGGCAGGAGAAGAACATTCGACCTTGTACTATATCTCTCGAAACAACAAGGTTCGTCTGCGGATTGATCGCATCATCAAGACACTGATTCAGGACCTAACACCGCCGTTATTCAGGAAGACCATCAAGGCGCTCAAGCGCCGGGCGCGCGGTGAGAAGACAATCGAAGTGTAGGGGCCGAGCGAGCGCGATCCCCCGAACTGCCATACTGTCGAGCGACGCGTACTCATCACCCGCATCGGCAAGTCCCCTTCGGCCCGCGACTCTGTACGAACAGTTTGGGCCCGGTCCTTGCTGGAGTCTGGCGTGGCAACTCTGCCCAAAAAAATCCTCACCGCTTGTCAGTCCATGATGTTCCGGTCGCCGCGTGCGTTGACTTCGATGTCGGCGGCTCGCCAGTGTGCGTCGCCGGCTCGGCCGATGCGTCTCGGAGTAGATAAATTTCCGGATGCGACATGCCGAGAAGACCGATTGCGATCTTTTGAATTTCACTCATGACACTCATCCTTTTTGATTGCCCTGCCAAACCACAGTCTCCTTGAATTGCTGGAGCAATGGTCCGAAACGTTGCCGCATCGAATTGCGCCGCCGCCAGTCGAATCGAGCGTAACTCGGAGCGGTAGTGGCACGGGACAACCTCGCAGCGGCGGCGAAGGCTAGAACAGCTGTCACATCAGTGGTGGGGTTACAAAGCCGTTAGCAGTTAGTAACCCATAATCATTTGATGACGACCTTCGGTGGATTGACTCAGGTTGGTCGAGATCACACTAGCCATCCATCCGCGGGCAGATGCGCGCGGCTCGTTCACAATCGTTTCGTAGATTCGCCAATCGACTATATGATAAATCTAAATATATTGCAAGAGGTGTCAATAGCATCCACCTTAGCCGGCACAACTAAAAATCCGCCGTCAAATAGGCGAAATAGGAGCGCGGCGGGGCTTGATAGAACCCCGGGCTGTAGCCCATATTCCAAAAATAGAAGTTGTTCGCATTCTGAACCTGCAGGCGCAGCGTTGCCGGAGCACCCAGTATCTTGAATCGGTAACGGCCACCCACCGCGTATTCCGTCTGCGCAGGATTTTGCGTCACATCATCAACGCTGGCCGGGGAGGTACCAAAGTGCACCACGGTGATATCCGCAGAGAGCGCCGGCCACCACGGGAACTTGTAATTAGCGTTGATCGTCCCAAAGACTCGCGGTTGACCGAACGCCGTTGTTCCTACGCCTTCGGCGGCGAGGTTGGATCCGATGATTTTCACCGCACCCAGCAAGGCGCCCACAGCAACATTGAGATCAGGCAAAATCTCCCCTGATAGGGACAGTTCGACGCCGCGCGCACGTTGAAGGCCAAGCTGGCGATCCACGTTGTTTGTGTCGAAATTGAAATACGGCTTATCAATCTCAAAGACGCCCGCGATCAGTTTGAGCTTTGAGGTGAGTAAATAGCGAAACCCAGCATCCGTCTGCCAAGTTCGCGCGTCGGGGAGAATCGTGCCGCGATTGGCGGCGACACTCGGAACCGCACCAGAATCCTCGAGCCCCTGGGTATAGCCCGCGTAAGCCGTCACGCGTTCGCCAAGGGCCAGCGCCGCGTCTCCGTAGGCGCGGAGCGGATGATCCGTCCGCCGCGCCTCCGGGAGATTCGGGGAGACTACATTCTTATCGTAGCTTTCTTGTTGCAGTCCCACCGCAAAATCTCCGTGTCCCTGCCACTGGGCGCGGTAGGCAACACCCGCACTCCAGAGTTCGGTGCGGTCTTGGGTACGTGCGCTGTAGCTGAACGCTGGTTGGGGTACCTGGATGCCTTGGTCTATGAACGCCGGCCCGACGTCAACGACATCGGACCCGCCGTAGAGAGCAAGCGTGTCGCGACCGCGAGCCAGGAACACGATGTCGTGACGCCAGGCGCCGGCTCCAAAGCGACCGGTGAGCCGCGCTTCGCCCGAGGTCGAAGAGGTTCGCTGATTTGGATTGCCCACCGCGAACTGCTCGGCAGAGCCGTTCCGCAAGGTATTGAGGTACAGGTCCTCATAACTGACCGGCGCATCCGCGATGGAGCGAAATAAGCCGGCCGCCAATGACCAGTGGTTATTCAGTCGAGCCGTGACGATCCCGCCGTAGTTCTCGGCAAGACTTCGACCCTCCGCCCAATTTTGTCCGTAATAGCCTCGGGGCGTGTACGGAGGCAAATAGTCGCCCGCGGTAAAGACATACGGCAGCGTTTTCGCGTGGGTAGTTTGGGTCCAGTCGAAAATCCCGCGGAAGCTCAGCCAGTCGTTGGGTTTCCACTGCGGTGTTGCGCCGACGTTGGCGACCGTGGATGTGTAACCCGGATTGGATGCCCCCGTCTGCGTGCTGGTCTGAAGGCTCGCGCCCATAGGCACTTGAAGTGCGCTGGGGATCAGCGGCAGGTTACCGTCAACGCTGAGGCCATGCCCTTGGAAGGGACCCGCGCTCGCCACCACCGTGGCGCTCGGCGAACCGTTCCCGGGATGTCGCAGATCATAGTCAACGATGCCGGTCGGGGCTGGAAAGGCGTAACCAATCTCACTCACGCCGATTCGAATCGTTGAGCCTTCCACCACACGCTCCGACAATGGGCCCTGTTGATCAAAATATAGGCCGTTGATGCGCACGTTGCCGGCCGACTGCGGATTGAAGCCACGAACGCCGCCGGGGCCGTACAGACCGATACTCTCCAGGCCAAGCTTCAGTCCGAAGGCATCGGTGGCGGTGGCTAGCGGATCATCCGAGGCGTGCTGCGCATAAACGGTTGTCAGGGGCGAGAGCGCCATCAGTGATATGGCGATCCGCAACAGCCACACCTGCATGCTCGACCGTTCGCGCAGCCCTGTCGGATGTGACAATCCGTGGCGGAACGCCCAACCATCGTCGCAGACCCCAAATTCGAGTGGCTGTAGCCCCACTACGCCTATGCTTTTGTCTTGGAGTTGTATATGCGTAGGTTATACATATCGGCACTTTGCCAATGGGCGAATCAAGTGTCAATTCATAGCACCTCGAGTTCGTCCCTTCTAGATACCAGACCGTCCCAAGCGCTCAGCCGCCGCCATCGACAGAAGATTTGTGGAATATTTGTTCGAACTATCCGCAGGCGTCACCGGCTGTATTGTTGATGTCCTTCGTCGTGTCCAGTTGATTTCGGAGCCAAGACAAGCACGGAGGGCAAATCACTCTCTGGATGTGCGCGCAGCAATTGATAGGCCACGCCGCCCTCGCCCACCATCAAACTAGGCGAATAGACCTCGCGCGTCCATCCACACACCGGACCGTGCTCCTCGAGACTCGTGACGAGATGAGCCAACAACGCGTCCGCCTGTAGACCGGCCGGGGCAAGACCTAGCGACAGCGCCCGGTCGAGCAATTCCCATGTCCCAAGATCACCGTGACACAGCGAGTGGTTAAAGCCTAACGAATCGGGCCACGCGGACTGAATCGCCGTACGAAGGCGCGCGAGAATCCTGGCATCCTGCGTGTGCGCAAAGAGATCCGCCAATGCAAGGCCGATGCCCACCGAGCCGTTGCACCAGATCGGCTCAACCAGCGGTTGATTCGTGTCACGCAGATTGCGCCAGCCGCCCAGCTCCTCGCTGTACAACGATTCATCGAACGCCAGCGCCGCCTGGGCTAGCCGTGCAAAGCGCTCTTCGTGGCTGGCAGCTGCCAGCTTCAGCAGCGACCAGGCTATACCTGTCGCACCGTGCGCGAATCCCGCCTCTCCTTGCGGGGAGAGCGCCGTGCTCCAATGGGTACGCTCACCGTCACGGGTCGCGGTGGTGCTCAGTTGATCGCCCAATTGGACGGCCATCCCTAAGTACCGACTTTCGCCGCTCGCCTCCGCCAGCATCAGCAGCGGCACGATGGCTCCGGCGAGTCCAGACAGCAAATCGTAGTTTTGGTCGACGGCTGCAGACTCCGGAATGAGTTCCGACAGTTCCCGCGCTCGAACGATGCCGTCGTCCACCACACCCCATCGAGCGAGCATCACCCAGGTCCAGACCTGCGATCCAAGTCCAGTATAGGCGCCGGGAGCCGGCGGGCGGGGTCGTGGCATCTTTGATAGACTTTTCAGCACTTCGATCTGCGCCAAATGAAGCGTGCGTAGTGTCCGGGCGAGCAAATCTTCCAATCCATCACATGCCGCGGCACGGCCCGCACGCACTTCGCGTTGATATGCTGCCAGCACGAGAGCCACACCCGACAGCCCATCGTACAAATCGAGCGACAGCGGCTCGACCGAACAACCCGTTGCCCCCAGCACCGGAGAGATCCAGGTGACCGTACCGTCCTGCCCACGAATGCAAGAGGAGTTCATCTTTGCGATGATGCGTCGTGCTTGCTCGCGCCTTCGCGCCTGCAGATCGTTCGGGCGAATCTGCCGCGGGCGTACCGATGGCAGCCTGGCCGGCCTCCATCCATCCTCGGAAAAGGCGCTGACGAGCGATGCTTGTAGTACCTGACGCTCCAAGGACCAGTCGGCCCTGCGCCATCGATCAAGGGCGCTGGCCGTCAAGTCCGTTTGCGGCAGCCAGGTCGTGCCGCGCGGACCCTTAAGGCGCCCGTCGCTCGCCACGCCGCCAAAATAGGGGATATCCCCTTCCAATAACTCGGCGATCTCAGCATGGATGACAGCGTCGTCGTTGGGCACCAGAGAGTTCTGCTCGGCCATCTTGGCCAATAGCTCGCGTGCGCGCTGCTCCGCGGCGCCTTGGTTGTGAAGCGAGGTCGGATGCCACAGCATACGTGCCAGTTCCATATACGCATCGGTCGAGCGAAGTACGACACGAATTTGACAGGGCGCAAAGCGCTGCAGCATCGGCAGCAACTGATGCGCCGCGTCGAGCGCGCGTAATGACTGAGTCAGCTCCTCAAACCCCTGTAGTACTACTTCCCAGTAGTCCATCAGAGCAGGGCTGATACTCGGATGATTTTGCGCGATCGGGGCGTCGACCTTGTGGGAGCCCATGTGCGCTTCATCCGTCCCGGCCCCGATAATAGTGGGCTCGTCAATCCGCGGTTGCTGCCCCGGTAGCGCGCCCAACGCCGACACATCGACTCCACGCCATCCAAGATCCATGCCGCGAGCGGGCAGTAACCCAATGGTAAGCACTGAATTCGACAACGACTCAGCGGCAGAGTCGACGGCCATCCCCCAGCCGGACGGCTTCAGTTTGACGATAGGGGCAAATAGGGTTTCACAATCGACCACGACCGGTTGATTCCCTGAGGCAATCAGATTCTCGGCATGCAAGTCGTTGCCGGCAAGCAGGCGCATGATGGCCAGCCAGTGACCGATGCTTCGATAGAAGTCCTTAAGCTCCGCTTCCCCTTGCGTGTAGCGGTGCTCGATCATCTCCGCCCAGCCGTAGCCGGCTCGGGCGAGGGTGCGCGGCACACGAATTCGCGAGCCCGCGTCACGGTCGGCTAGTACGGTATCCACGAACCGACCAAGCTCGATATCGATGTCGACGGGTCGGGGTTTATAGACCACACGACCGCCCTCGCCGCTGACTATCGCCACTGTCTGACCGCCGCGATGGCTGTCTCCAGCCCCAAACTTAAGTGCCTGAAGAACCCCGAAGGGGTGGCAGAGCAGTTCCGCTAACGCCGGTCGATCGGTGGCGAGTCGGTCGGCGAATTGCCGCGCACTGTGGCAGCGATTCGCTACTACTGTATCGATCCGCTGCAAAAGCTGCGGGTAGTATTTTTTCAGCGCCCCCCAAAACTCCCGACGCGAGGACATCTCAATGAACTCGTGCCAACGCGCTTCACTGGTTGCGGCAGTAAGCGCGCGGGTTACGCGCGCTGCATTGAGTTCCAGGAGGAGCAATCGACACAGCTTGGAATGTAAAACCTCGAGTAGCGCCTCGCGGGTCGCGCTGAGTACGACCGCGGCTTCGGTGGAGCGCAGGCCGTGAATTTGGAGAAGATGGGCTGCCAGGTTGTCCACCGCCGGATCAATCAGGCAGCCTAGGGATGCCTCAAATTCAGCGGCACTCATCGCTGATGTCCCCAGAGAGGCCTATGTGCAAGGGGATCTCCACCCGCTCCGTCGAAGCTGGTGAAGGTCTTGAGGTGAGCGGCATCCCCAAGGGCGAGATCTCGCGCCTGTGCGTCGAGGTCGACGAGTGCGTCAATGCATTTATGACGCGCCCGCATAGAGTGCGACTGGCCGTATCTGTGGATCGATGCCACCTACGTGAACGTACGTTGCTGCTCGAGCAGAGCGGCGAGTGGATGCTGCAGCCGTCGCAAGATGCATCTTGAGGGACTGCAGACACTCAGCGACAGTCAGCCCGCTCTGCTGGCCGCCGTGGTCAACTGAGTATGAGTATCGACTCATACACCACTCGCCTGGGCACTTTGCACCCATCGACACGCAAAACGAGTATAGATTTTGAATGCCGAGATCAGCTATTACTTATTTGCAATGGGCAGGATAACTATGTCCGCATATAATAAAACCAGTGGTCCTTCCCCTAGGAGTAGTCTCCGTTCCCACAATTTCCGCTTCCGCAAATGCTCCACGCACATAGAGAGGTCCCGCCGGATTACCCGCACCAACCTCGCGCCGCCAATCGGCGGCTAGCTTCGCTCCATCACCGTTCACCGTAATTTGTGTTTGCATGACATAAACTCCCAAGCGTTGGATGTAAGTTGGAATCGTGACGACTAGATTGACTCGGGTTGGACGTGATCGCACTAGTCAACCAACCGGCGCGGATGTGCGCGACTAGTTGACAATCGCATCGCTTCGCACCTTCGCAAATCGACTATATGATAGACCTGGGTATATTGCAACGGGTGTCGGAACCTTTTATAAAACTGTTCATTCCTTAGCTTGCGGGCATTTACTTCAAAAACGGATACGACTGGACTGTCATGGAGCGCGAGTACAAACGAGTCATCGAGTTCACGGCCATTGCAATCGTCGCACTCCACGGTCGATGATCCATCGAAGCGAAACGGCGACGAGTAATGGATGGTGCTCGACCCTAGGCGCGCGTGCACTGACGCTCCTACCCTAAAAGCGCTCACGGCGAAAAAAATAGCGCTCGCAACATATAGATCGGCGTTCATCACATTTCAGTGATTCAGTTCGTCACCTGGGCATTACACTGGACTACTACTGAGTCCTCCTCAAGAACGCCATTGGAGGCGTTCCGCCCAGCGCCATCTACGGTGATCCCACCACGTTCTCGATCTATATCGTACCGGCTACCAGTGGTCCTTACGCCGGGACACTCCCGCCGACGATCGCACAGGCCACGGAGTGCACCCCTTACACGGCATCGACCTGTGGATACATCGATCTGCAGAATTCGAATACCGGCGGGATCACCACAGACGGGATCGACTTAACCATCCAATATTCTCAGCACACCCGATTGGGACGTTTCGGGAGGAACTTGGAAGGGACCGCGGTCACGCAGTTTCTGCTTCTAGACTCATCCAGGATTAAGTTGATTTGAAGCCCCGCCGCGCGCGGGGCTTCTTTGCGGTGCGCCCCGCAGGGCACGATCGATCCTGGAAACACGGAGGCGTAAGTCCCGAGACGAGGTACACGGAGAAGCGAACTCACGGGCTTCAATGCCGCGCGTGTACAGGTCATTGATATCCGGTACTTCCAGTTCGAGAAGGCGTTAGGCGGAGCGAACAACCGACTCTCGACCGGAGCCGACCTCTCGATGTTGTTCTTAAACGGGCTCGGCACCGCGACCGGAGCGGCCGCTACAAAATCCGCGCTCGCCGCCGCATTCAGGACGGCCGACGACCCAATCGGTGGGCCGCTTAGCCTCACAGTAACACCACAGAGCATGGTGATCGTTGAGCGACTGCCACCGCTGAACGTGGATCAGAGACGCATTGAGCTGCCTGGATCGCGGAACATCATAGTGTCCCCACGCGGCCAGCAGGCCGTTTGGCGTCGACCACGCCGTCCATGTCACCCGCATGATTCGCACTTTGTACAGGTTGTCGGCAGCGCTCCGGCAGGTCCTGCAGGTTCGGTGGGACCTTAAGATCCGCGCCGACGGCGGCCCTGAGGAATTTCTCGAGAAGGTTCTCGACATCGGATCGCGTAAATCAAAGTCCATGTCGCTCCTTCGACGGTACCTTAACCGCCTAGAGGGGAGTCAACACCCATGCTCCGAAGTAATCAACACTTCAGGGATGAACGCACGCTGAAGCAAAGCGGATGCTTGATTTTTCTCAAACTACGCCGACACCCGGACGCGAAAGGGTTCCGCCACTCCGACCCCATCAGCGATGCTCGCCAGCCTGACGATCAGGGTGCGAGTAATCTCTTGACCCGAGGGCACCAAGCGGATTCCTTTCGGGCTCACGAGATCCTCGTCGAGGATCATACCCGGCGCCAAATCCTTTAGCCGCACTTGGCGAATGATCAGTCCCTGGTTAGCGATTGTAAGCGACAGTAACGGTTTGATGATTGCCTGAGGCAACCCGGGTTTCGATGCCTTGAGCGCCGCCACAACGCTTTCACGACTTGCCCCGCGCGTGATCAAACGATCGAATTCACAGGCTGTCTGCAGCAGGAGTTCACCTACGCTGCGCAGATCCCAGTCGGCGATATTGTCGGGCTTTCCTACGGCATTGGGTTGACCGAATTGAGCCGCGACGATCGCGGCGACCTCATCCAGCCGCGGAATCGTCGCAAGCAGCTTACCAGCGACATCTGGATGCGATTCGAATAAGCCCTTCTCTTCATCGGTTAAGCCTTGAGAGGCCTCGACTTTCGATAATATCTCCTTCGGTAGCGTCACACATCCGATTTGCGATACATGAGCTGCCAAACCCCATTGCCACCGGGCCGGCAGCGACAGCGCGGCGGCGAGTTCAGCCACGTAACGCTGCAATCGCGATGCTCGGCTCGAGGCGGCTGGGCTTACCATACCCAGAATCTCGATGAGCATCTTGACTGCACCGCTGAGCGTTTGTTCCAGCAGCACCTTTTCTGCGTTGATCAAGCGATGCTGTTTGAGACCATCCTCGACTGCGACCAGTAGTTTTTCCGGCGGACAGGGTTTACTCAAGAATCGATAGATATGGCCATCATTGACCGCGGCGATCGTGGCCTCGAGATCCGCCTGCCCGCTCAGGATCATCCGCACCGTATCCGGCTCTTGTTCGCGTACTTTCGTTAAAAACTGCGCCCCATTCATGATCGGCATACGCATGTCGGAAACCACGAGAGCGAAGGGACCCGTCTCGCGCAAGAGACGCAGCCCTTCGGCGCCACTCGTCGCCGTTTGCACCGCCATGTGCTTGCGCAAGCTACGTTGAATGCCATCGAGCACGTTTTGCTCATCATCCACGAACAGAACGCGTTCGCTCGTAGGGCTGACCGCGCTCATGGTTTTTGCCTCTTGCCTTCCGGTTCCTTCTGCTCGGATTCCACGTGGCCTACCGCCGTCGACCACTGCGGCAGATGATCGGCTAAGCCAAGTGGCTCCAGCAGTCCCGGTTCAATTCCAAAGTCTTGAGTCTGAGAAACCCCGCTTTCGCTGTGTACCAATCGATCTGCGACATGCACGATCGCGGTCAAGTCGAAACCGGTGTCGGCCCGTTGACTCGGAGTGTGATGCAGCGCGACCGCTGCAACGATGTGGCTCGGAAATCCCCACAGCCCCAATAGATAGGCGCCGACTTCGGCGTGATGCTGATCGACCTGCATCATTGTGTCTGCGCTTGATCTCAATTGGGCTCCAGCGCTCCCGCTCATTCGGGTGGCGAAGACGACCCGACCCACATCGTGCAGCATGCCAGTCAAAAACACCTCATCGACGCGCTGAGCAGGGAGCCGCTCATGCTGCGCAATCGCTCGCGCTGCAATGGCAGTCCTGAAACTGTGCGACCACAGAGCTTCGGTTGCATTTGAGCCCCCGCTTTGAAAAAGACCGTGCCCCAGCACCAGCGCGGTGAGCGTATCCAATCCCAAAAAGGCGACGGCGCGATCGACGCTCGAGACAGGCCGGCGCGCGCCGAAGAATGCCGAATTGACGAGTTTCATGATATTGGCTGTCATGGCCACATCGCGCCCAATGATGCGTGCGGCTTCCGTCACGGTGGCGCTCGGGTGTTTCAGGCAGCTTGAAATCTCTTGGAATGCCTTGGGAAAGCTCGGAAGTGTGCCGACGTTGCCCACCATCAGGGCGATCTCATCGCTTGACAGCAAGCGTCTCATTAAATGGGTTTGGGCGATTGCCGTCTTCAAGACTTCGCTCTCGCCCGGTTTTGCGATGTATTGATGCGCGGTGCCGACCAAGCGCATGATGGCACCCGGTTCTGCGTAACCGGACAAGACCAAGCGCACGGTCTGCGGATAGAGTTTTTTGACCTCTGCAAGTAGCTGCCATCCGTCCATGCCGGGCATGCGCATATCGCTCACAATGACATCTGCGGGATTCTTGGCAAGACACTGAAGTGCCTCGGGGCCGCTCGTTACAAACTCCATATCCCATTCACTTCTCATGCAATGCATGGTGCGGCGCATCGCCTGAATCACGTTGGGCTCATCATCAACGAACAAGATTCGGATCATAGCCTCACACCCTTACGCGACCGCCGCATCGGTCGCCTCCAGCGGCAACCGCAGTATAAACGTCGTACCCATTCCAGGAGCGGTCTCAACGGTGATCGTGCCGTGGTGTTTTTTCACGATCACATCGTGTGCGATCGCCAAGCCTTGCCCGGTTCCCTTGCCCACCCCCTTGGTGGTAAAAAAAGGATCGAAGATTCGCTCTCGCACCTCTTGGGGCATGCCGCAGCCTGAGTCTTTGATGCGAATCTCAGCCCAATCCTGGTGCTGGCGAGTCGAGACGCTGATGACGCCCTTCGTTCCAGCCGTCGTTGCATTGACCGCAGCGATCGCATGGGCCGCATTGACCAAGATATTCAAGACCACCTGGTTGAAGGCACCAGGCATGACCGGAACGAACGGCAGGTCCGCCGCAAGGTCGGTCACGACATCCGCGACGTACTTCCACTCATTGGTAGCCACCGTGATCGTGCTTAAGATCGCCCGGTTGAGATCGTGCGGCGCCTTCTCCGTCGCGGGGTGAGAAAAATCCTTCATGGCGCCGACGATCTTGGAGATCCGCTCAACCCCATCCAGCGACTGCCCAATGGCTCTGGGCACCTCCTCGCGCAAATAACTCATGTCCACCGCTGCGAACAGCGCCGCGAGTTCTCCTGCCGAAATCATGGCGGCATCTTGGGTCGCAGCCAGGTTCAGCAAGCGATCGATTACCTCGAGCATTTCCCCCACGGATTCCTGCAAGAAGCGAATGTTATCGCCAATGAACTGGGTCGGCGTATTGATTTCATGCGCAATGCCCGCGGCAAGTTGCCCGATGGACTCCAGCTTTTGAGCATTCACCAATTCGCGCTCCAGCTTCTTCTTCTCCGTGACGTCCTGGGTGATGGCTACAGCGCCGAGACACTCGCCATTTTGGCCGGTGAGACGGCGCGCGCTGCCAAGTGTTGTCCGAACGGCGCCACCGGGCTGAGCAATCAAGAGCTCCACGTTCGTGACATTCTCGCCGCGCAACGCGCGCGCCAACGGCCATTCCTGCTGCGGCACGAGTGTCTTACCGTCCGGTAGCAACATCTCAATGGCATGTAGATCGGGTATCGAAGCGCTTAAGTCGTCCGCCGTTCGCAGCGCAAAGAGTTGCTCTGCCGCCCGATTGTGCAGAAACAAGTGACCCTCCACATTGCAGGCGCGAATCGCTACCGGAAGGTCGGTGATGACGGCCTGAAGCAGCTGTTGATTTTGCAACAACGCGGCTGCCAGGTCCTTGCGGGCGGAAATATCTCGTAGGCATTCAACTGAACAGCTGGGCGCGCCGCTCTCATCTCTGACCAACGCGGTTGTCGCGCGGACCCATAACTCGCGACCATCCGCGCGAACATAGCGTTTCTCGACGTCGATGACTTCGATTTCGCCGCGCCAGAGTCGCTCAAGCTCCGCCGCGTTGTGCGCGACATCGCCCCCGTGGGTAATCTCAGTAATGAGCTTCGATTCAAGCTCGCGTGTATCGAAGCCTAGCAATTTGCAGAAAGCGGAGTTCGCGCGCAGCACTCTCCCATCACGAGCCATGTAGCTGATACCAAGCGGCGCCTGTTCAAACGTATCGTGTAAAAGCGTCTCCGAGGGTCGGCGCTGAGCCATGGGACATCCTTGTGCAGTAACTGGGGTTAGTTCGAACTATCGGCGCGCAGGCGAATAGCTTGAGGAAATCTCGATATATCTCAATACTTTGCACTGCAGCGCGGTAACTTTGTATTGCAGTGTGTACCTGGGCGTTTCTTAACAATCACCGTGCCGCCTCGATTACGGCGGGGGAGCTTGAGTCCATGTGATGTATCTAACACTTTAAGCCAGCGCGAGGCCGCTGCACCGCATGATCCATGACCGCGTATGCTGGCGGCACGGTTTCTCGGGGTGCCATTCACGGGGCAGAGTGCCGCCATTATCGATGTTGTGCAGCAACGCACAGATGATATGTTCAGCGAGCGGTAGTCTGGGTTGAGACAGAATGCCTGCGCCCGGAGTCACCATGCATACGGCCGAAAACCGACGTGTCCTATTCGTCGACGATATGCCGAGCATTCACGAGGATTTTCGCAAGATTCTCTGCCCGCCGGTGGCCAATATCGACCTGGATGCCGATGAAGCACTTCTGTTCGGCGGCCAAGCCGCAGCGACGTCACTGAGTTTCGAGATGGATTCTGCCTATCAGGGCGCTGAAGCGCTCGACAAAGTTCAGGCATCCATTGACCGGGGCGCACCCTACGCCATGGCGTTCGTCGACATGCGCATGCCGCCGGGCTGGGATGGTGTGGAGACGGTGGAGCGCCTATGGCAGGTGGATCCACGCCTTCAGGTCGTCTTCTGTACGGCCTTCTCGGACTACGCCTGGGCGGAAGTCTTAAGCCGCTTGGACGCCCGCGATCGGCTCCTCATTCTCAAAAAGCCCTTCGATACCATCGAGGTGTACCAGTTCGCCAGCGCGCTAACCACGAAATGGCAAATGACCGAGCAAGCGTCTTTCAACATGAACAGCCTGCAACAGGCCGTCGCAGAGCGAACCCGCGAGCTCGAGCAAAGCCGCGAAATGTTCAAACTGATGGCGGAGAGTACCCGAGCGATTCCTTTCACGCTTGATCTCACGCGCGGCTGTTTTCTCTATGTTGGCGCCCAGGGCATTGCCGATTCGGGGATCTCTGAATCCAGGTGGCACGAGCCCGGCGCCTTGGATGAAGTGATTCCGCGCGATACGAATCACGAGATTCGCCAACGCTTTGATGAATGCGATGCGGGTCAGTTCGAATTCGTGACCGCGTTGTCCCAGCCCAACGGCCGTCGCAGCGAGGTGCGTTGGACGGGCACCTGCGAGAAGGTTGCCGGGGCCAAGATTTTACGCGGCCTGATGCTCGACATCACCGAGCTGCGACGCCTCGGCCGCGAACTCGCCGCCGCGCAAAAGCTCGAGTCCGTCGGCCGTCTGGCAGCAGGCGTCGCACACGAAATCAATACCCCCGTTCAATACGTCTCCGATAACGTCGACTTCGTGCGTACCTCGGTCGCGGACGTCGCCGCCGTGATCGAGGCTTACCGAAACCTCCAGCACGTCGTACAATCCGCCGGCGATGTTGCCGCCGCCGCGATTCTTGCGGCGGACGCCGAGAAGACGGCCGATCTTGATTACATTCTGCAAAACGCGCCCCAGGCGCTCAAGAGTTCGGTCGAAGGTCTCGAGCGTATCGCAACCATTGTGCGCTCGATGAAGGAATTCGCTCATCCCGACCAGTCGCACAAGGCCGTCGCCGATTTAAACCAAGCGATCCGTAGCACACTGATTGTTGCCAGTAGTGAATACAAGCACATCGCCGAACTCGAAACCCACTTAGCGGATCTGCCACCCGTACCCTGCTATCTCGGCGAGTTCAATCAGGTCATCTTAAACTTACTGGTGAATGCGGCACATGCTATATCGGATGTCGTCAAGGACACCGGCGCGCGCGGCAAGCTCACTATTCGTACGCGCCTTGACGGTGATGCGGTTGAAATTTTGATTGAAGACACGGGCACAGGCATTCCCCAAGCGGTGCAAAGCAGAATTTTCGATCCGTTCTTCACCACCAAGGAGGTCGGCAAAGGCACGGGCCAAGGCCTCGCGATTGCCCGCAGTGTGATCGTCAACAAGCACGGCGGCACGCTGCGCTTTGAGACCGAGGAGGGCAAGGGCACCACCTTTATAATACGACTGCCGATCGATGCACCGGGTGAAACGGCCGACGCCCTGGCCGTGGCCTAACGGCGACTTCAGTCGTTATTTACCCGGCGGCCCCACCTCGTCGCCGTCACGACGTGTGGATTTATCGCGTCCATTGTGAATCCGTACTACTGGCATCTCCCTCCGCCAGTGCGGCGCTGATCGATGCTCTTTCGCGCTGGTACCACTCCTCAAAGACGTCAGCAAAAGCGGGTCGGGCGATCGCATATCCCTGCACGGCATCGCATCCGACCGCGCGTAGCCACCTCGCAACGCCCAGTGACTCGACACCTTCAACGAGGACGCTCATTTGCATGGCGCGTCCCAGACTGCAAATCCCGCGCAGAAGGTCCAACCCACGAGTGCGCCGTTCGATCCCCGTAATAAACGCTCGGTCAATCTTCAGACACGTTGCCGGCAATTCGGCAAGATAGCTGAGTGATGAATAACCGACGCCAAAATCGTCGATCGCGACGCCGATCCCCAGCCGACGCAGCTCGAGTAGCTGCGCCGTGGATCTCGTGAATTCCGCAATGGCCACCGACTCTGTAATTTCAACTTCGAGCAAATTGGCCGGAAGCCCCGTGCTCGCCAGCGACTGCAGAATGCGCTCGTGCAGATTGTCGGCCCGCAGCTGCGTGGCCGATATGTTGACCGCGATACGAACATCCTCTGGGATCAGCGTGCGCCACGCGAGACGTTGCCGACAGGCGCAGGCCAGTATCCAGTGTGCCAGTCGGTCGGCAATCTCCGGGTCCTCCTCGGCAAGAGGCACGAACTCGGCCGGGGACACGGCGCCGAGTTCCGGATCCTGCCATCGCGCCAACGCTTCGATGCCGATCAGCCGATTGGTCTGCAGGGCCCACTGCGGCTGAAATGCACATCTCAGATGCTGCTCGAAGTCCGCGTGGCGCAAGCGCTGCAACAGATCCAGGCGCCGCTGTTCGCGGGCATGCATCGAGGCCGAAAAATGCCCAATTCTAGAGCCTTTTGCAGCGCTAACCTCAAGACAGGCAGCTTCGGCATTGCGCAATGCCGTCAACGGATCGACGGCCGCCGCCGCATCGACCGTGGTCCCGCCAAATCCGGCGATGCCGGCGTGGGCGGCGAGCCTGATTTTCTGACCGGCGAGGGGAACATCCAGCTCCAGCGACTTGATGAGATGCGCCGCGATGAGATCTACGCGCGCCGTCGTGTGCTCGTACCACAGGATTGCCAGCCGATCATCGATGCGAAATATCAGCGCGTGTTCGAGCTGCTGGCGCGGATCTCGTATCGCGGTCTGCAGCCGCCGGGCTGCGGCGACCATAAGATGATCGGTTGCCGAGTGGCCGAGCGTGCGCCGGATGAGTTCGAGGTCGTCAATCGCAATGACGATCAGCAAAAGTGGCCTACCAGGTTCACGTTCCAGCAATTGCGCGGCGGCGCTCGAAAACCCTCTGCGATCCGGTAGCCCGGTCAGTACATCGTGATCCACTGCTTGACTGTGCAAAATGCGATCGGCGCGCTTCGCGTCATGGCGACTGTGGGCCGCCGCAATCGCCCCGAGCAATACCTCCGGCGGGCACGGTTTTGTCAAAAATTTGAAGATGTAGCCGGCATTCACCGCCGCAATAGCAACGTCTAATTTCGCATTCCCGGTGAGCAAGATGTTCGCCGTATCGGGTGCGTGCTCAGCGACCCAACGTAAGAACTCAATGCCATCCATCCCGGGCATGTTGAAGTCTGATACAACCACAGCAAATGGGGCTTGCGAGTTGATCGCCTCGATTGCCTTAGCTGCGCCGAGCGCCGTGGTCACCTCATATGTCCGGCGCAGCGTCCGGCGCAGACCCGCCAATACATTTGCGTCGTCATCTACGCATAAGACGCGCGATCGGGTGCTCCTCAAGATTCACCCCGTCCGCGCCCGTTGGGTGGCGAATGAGAGGTCGCGGCTCGAGAAATCACGTGCACGGGCAATGTCCTGCAAAGGCCGATATCTAATCGTTAGCGGCGCAGCGTGAAGGAGCTTGAGGGCAGTCGGCGCGTTTGGCCCTAGTACGCCGGCGCCGCTTAATCGGACGAGTCCGAATATCGAGCCGGACGGCGCTGCAAAACTTACCGAACGCAGCGCAACATGGCCGCCGAAGCGTTTGCAGACCCCGTTGAAATCGATAGCGTTTGCCATAGCCGCCATTCTGATTCGCCCGCTCCCGCCGATATTGGCTGAATGATGCCCTGACTTGTGAGGCAATCGCGGTTTTTGAAAAGACCCAGCGGGACGTCGATAGCGGCAAATCATGAGCTTCAAGTAGGATCCCCATGCCCAACTCGTCTCTCTTCCCGTAGTCGCTTCAATGCCCCTCGATTTTCCTGCGTTTTAGGTGCCGCTGCTGGAGCCGACGAAAACCTACGCAATGAGCTATCGCGGACTGACCTGGTTTGGCCTCCCGCCGATTGCCCGTTCTCCTTATATATAGTGTTGGTCTCTCTGAGGAGTCCACGGCAATGTCGGAAAGGCGAAACCCCTGTGGTGGGAACTCGTGCCCCAATACACAATCCGCGCGATCAGTTGATCGACGATGTCCTCGTGATTCGTACCAACTAGCGGCGCCTATGGCCGGAAATCAGTTCGGCGAGCGCCTTTCGTAGTTCTCGTAAGTGCGGCGGTTTATTAAGTACCCGATCCACGTGAGACATCGGTTCGCCATCTGCCAGACGCTGTCCCCAACCGGTGAGCATGATAATGGGAGTGTCCGCCGCCGCCGCGCGCACGCTGGCAACGACTTGTCGCCCATCGACATCAGGCATGCCTAAATCCGTAATGACGATATCAAAGGGCACAAGCGCTTGACGCGCACTATGGAACGCGTCGATGCCTGCTTGGCCGCCATCCGCGACGATCACGTGATGCCCGTCTTCCTCCAGAGTGAAGCGCAATGATTCCGTCAAGCCCGGATCGTCGTCCACCACCAGTATGCGCAAGCTGCGGGCTGGAGCCTGAGGCGCGTCTATCGGCATGGCGGAAGCTGATGCAGGCAATCAGGCCGTGAGTCGCGAACTGATTTCACATGCGCCGGGTACGCGTTCCTTGCAGCGAAGGCCGTACCTCTCCTCCCTTCCTTGATGACGACAGGCTCAACCCAGCCCCTAGTATGCCAGGGATTAGGGCAATGGACTATGGCCCGCGACCCTGCCGCGCGACGTTGGAGCCTTACAAACCGTTTGCGTGGAGAAACGTTAAGCTGCCGCACCACGGACGGAAAGGCCTCGGTGCTGACGCACCAAGAGGAGGGGTGTTCTTCGGCACTCCATCACTAGGATATTCGATGGGGCGGTTTTTTACTTTGTGCGCACCACGAGGGTCTGCTGTCGCCCGCGATGCGTGGCGTGACTCGTGAATCGCGACAACATCGCGTTTCACGAGACGGCGGCGAGTTGCGCCAACGCCATGGGTGTGAATCAATTCATCAATGATCTCATGTGCCCGTTCGCAGTTGCCATTGCCCGAGAGCCATTGGATCGGATGCCGCAGCGCATGCTCGCCATAGCACGCATACGATCTCCGGAAGGACCAGAGTTCGGCTGACCATTGGGTTGACGATGCCGCCAGAGCTTCTGCTGCTTGCGGCATCAGACTGCGTTTGGGTTTGTAGCGATAGCAAAAGATCAAAGGCGAAAACTTGACGAGATTCCTTCGCAGGGCTCAATCCACTCGGCAGATTTTTCCACTCATTCCGGAGAGATTTACCTCCGAACTATCCGAGTCGCCGCTGTCATACTGCCGATGTCGCGAAGTCTGTCTCACCGGTTAAAAACCAATAAAGATACACGGAGCGGCAAGGCCAAGCGTGCATTCAGACGAGACCGCGCTCCCGCGCCATCGTTAGCGCTGCATCTTCAATCATGTCGTCTTGACCTCCATACCCTATCGGTTATTCGGACTGAAGGGTTAGCTATCGATGCCGAGGAGGTGATGGAGAACGTGTCCACATGACCATAATTTGTTTGGCGGCGCCCTACCGGGGCGGTTGCGCCTTGCGTGTCGTACCCACGTCGCTCACCTAGACCAAGCTCTTTTAAGTCTACTCCGTGCGCTCAAACTCCGAGACTTCCGTTCTTGGCGACAGTCAATGGCTGGCCTGTACGCTCCCCTGCCGGCGCATCGTACCTGCACACGGCTCGGCGCCGATGGATCGCACTCCTTCATTATGCAGACTCGCACGGTCTACTCCTTGCCCGTCCGGCATGCGACTGTCGACTGCGGCGGCGGCCGTGCTAGTTTCGACTGCCGCGACTCGCTCTCTCCGCCAAAATCATTAAGTTGTGCGCCGGTAGCTTGCAATGGCCTCATATCCTTTATATAGTTAATTTGCCAATTTACGACGTAAACCTCAAGCGGTTACATGCAACGTCTGGCAACAGGGGGGGTTGCTCCATGAGGCGACGGGCTTTCTGTGGGATGACTCTAATCGCTGGCGCTGCTGCCTCCCTGCCGATCCGTCGGCTGCTTTCCGCTCCAAGCACATCTTCGCAGCCTGAACCGGCGGATCTGCGTGCCGTGAAGCTCTCGGGAGCTGAGACGACCATCGAGCGCAAGGCTGTGGAGGATTTTCGCGCCAGCCTCCGAGGACCGCTGCTCACAATGGGCCAGGATGGCTATGAGGCCGCGCGGCGCATTTGGAACGGAATGATCGACAAGCATCCCGCACTCATCGCGCGTTGCGCGGACGCGGGCGACGTCGTGCGCGCTGTCACCTTCGCGCGTGAACGCCAACTGCTCCTGGCCGTGCGCGGCGGCGGACACAGCTTTCCTGGATATTCGACGTGCGACGGCGGTCTGGTGATCGATCTGTCCTCGATGAATGCTGTGCGGGTGAATCCGCTAACTCTAACCGCCCACGTCGGCGGCGGAGCGCGGGGAGTGCACGTCGACGGTGCGACCCAGAAAGAAGGTCTGGCCACCACGCTTGGTGAGATTTCGCATACCGGCGTGGGTGGTCTGACCCTCGGGGGCGGATTTGGCTGGCTGTCACGACGGTTCGGTTTGGCCTGCGACAACCTGATTAGCGCGGAGTTCGTGACGGCCGACGGCAAGCTTCGGCGCGTGAGTGACAAGGATGACCCGGATCTCTTCTGGGCCATTCGCGGTGGCGGCGGAAACTTCGGCGTCGCAACCTCATTCGAATATCGCCTCCATCGGCTGAACCCCGACGTGCTTGCGGGACAGGTCGCCTATCCGGCGCCGCAGGTCAAAGACGCCATTGCGTTGTATGGCGACCTCATGGCGAACGCCCCCCGCGAACTCAGCATCGACTTTGTCCTATCGCCTGGTGCGGATGGACAAACAGTGGCCGCGATGCAAGTGCTCTACAGTGGCGACGCCAGGGACAGCAATAAAGTGCTGGAGCCCTTGCTGCGCTTCGGTAAACCGATCAAGAACACGATCGGCGCAAAGAAGTATCTCGCCGTACAGTCGCAAGCTGACGGCCCTGCGATGAGTCCGACCAGTTACTACATCAAGGGTGGTTTCGTCCGCGAATACTCTGCAGGTCTCATCGAGGCACTTACCGAGTTCAGACCGGACGATCGAATCATTGCGCTCTTCCAGAACACCAACGGCGCAGTCGCCGACGTGCCACCGACGGCGACCGCATTTTCTCATCGAGATGCAATCGGGAACATGATGCTCTGGGGTCATTGGAACGACGCGTCGTACAACGAGCAGGGCCGCGCCATGATTCACGCGAAGTGGGATCAGCTGGCCGCATTCACGGACGGATCGTACGTGAATCTCAACAATCCGGATCCGAAGGGCACGGACCGCAACTACGGTCCGAATTTTGCCCGGTTGGCGGCACTAAAAAAGCAGTTTGATCCGCTGAATCTCTTCCGCTTAAACGCGAATATCAAGCCCGCCTGAGCACTCGAGTTCGGACTGCGCGATGAATGCGGCTCGAGTTCCCTGCTTTGCGGATCTGCCCGAGTACCATCGTGGCGATGTCGCTCCGCGCCGATAGCCAGGGCTATCGCGAAACCAGCACCCAAGCCTTTCTTCATGCCGTAACAACGGTTTTGAGGATGAACATCAAAACTTAGCTCTCGCGTGGAATCTGCGCGGCGGCGATAGAATTGTTTTGTATGTGCAGTGACGAGTTTGACATGAGCTGCACCTTCTTATTTAGCCTATCCTATCGCCAATTGGCGAATTCACGATTGGTGTGGGCCTTGCCGGCGGAAAACTGTGATTGCGAATTGCACGAGCATTGGGAAAAGGCGAGCGCCACGAGTGAACTTTAAAAATCGCAATCGGTCTGCTGGGCATGTCGCATTCAGAAATACGGCGATTCCGAAGCTCTGATATCGAGCCGGCGACGCGGACTGTCGAGCTGCCCGCCTTGCATCCGCACGCGTCCAAGCCGGTGCCGGGGCGTCAACGCCGACGCTCGCATCGAAGGCGCTGTGCGGATTGAAATCACTGGCAGAAGCACGACAACGACGACGAATTGTTTTTCGTGCTCGAAGGGGAGCGTCTAGTGAACCGCGAAAAGAATCGCACCGCGCTCGGGACCGAGACAGGGTTTCGCGCTGCCTTGCTTACCCACCATCCGTCGTTCCGATGCGTATCCTAATTGCTGATTATGAATCGTCCGAGCGAGCAGCGCTCGTCGACTTGTGCCACTTATACGCAGGATTTGGAGATCTAATAGTCGTGGGGTCCGGTACAGAGGCGTTGGAACAAATTCGTATGAATCGACCCGATGTCGCTGTGTTGGCGTGCGAACTGCAGGATATGACAGGCTTCGATGTCGTACATGCCCTCGAGGATGATGAGCGCCCCTCAGCGATTATGGTCGCTGCCGACAATCGGTATGCTCAGCCGGCGCTATCGTGCGCCGCGGCCGACTACCTCATCAGACCGATCTCGGCCGATCGCCTCGCGTTGGCGTTCAATCGAGCACGTTCGAGTCCACGACGATTTATCCGGGTTGCGGCTGCCCAGGAGGTACCTGCTGACTATCGGTACAGCGCGTCTCGTGCACTCGGGCAAAGCGATCGTTTGGTGGGTGAGCGCGGCGGGCGGCTATATTTTTTGTCGCCCGTCGACGTTGACTACATTGAGGCCGACAGCAACTACATCAAGATCCACGTTGGATCCGAGCGTTACATGAATCGGGACTCACTGACGCGCATGGCGGCGCTACTCAAGGACATTGGTTTTGTTCGAATCAGTCGTGCCGTTCTCCTCAATCTGCAGCGAGTGTCCTTCGCGGAACGCGAGGGCCCGGGAGTACTGGCGTTCGTACTGGAATCGGGCGCGCGAGTGGTGTCGAGCATGGGGTTTCGCCTGGAGTCAGGTGCGCAACTTCGAATTGCTCGTACGCGCGGAACGCGGCGCAAACGCCCTATTACGTGATCTCGGCACGCCGCAGTTCAAGCGCTCGCGCAAAATACGCTGGCCGCTCGGCGCGCCAGTACGGTGTTGCTGTCTTGCACAGCACTCGGCAAAACTCGCTAGCCGGCGCGGGGCGAAAAAGACAACTCGACGGTACGTGTTCGCACCTGTCCCAACCGCGCACTGCCACGTAGGTGCGGCACCCGCCAGAACACGGCAGCCCCTCGTCGAACGATGTGCCCACTCACATGATGTAGACGCGGACCACGCCGCTCGGATGTTCGCAATCCGGGCACGCCAGCCGTCGGTGACGAATACAGCGGCGCAGACACTTCCACGTGTTCCAACAGCGGCGCCTTTCCGGATCGCCGCCGCGCGCGATTGAGTTTATCCACGGCAATCGCCCTCTGCGGCAATGCACTTCGGGCGGAAAGCATGAGCAAGAATGCGAACAACATCGGCGGATCGAACGCACAAGTGGCTAAGTTGTCGCGCAATACTGCGTCGCGCATTTCGCGAGTCTCACAATGGTCGCGATAATACGCCGCCCACTCCGCGTCGAAATGGAATCTTAAGTGTTCCAACAACTCCTCTAGGCCCAACTCGGCGGGTGCTGTGATTGTTGCCCAACCGGAGCCGACGACGGGATCTGCCGATGCCCTGTGCTCACATGCACCATCGAGATCGAACCGGACGATCACGGGGCTGACATAGGCGAGTTCGGCGCGCGTCGACCAGAAGGTACGGATTTCCCCCGCGCGACCGTCGGACGACGCCTTGAGCAGCGCACCGGCGCGTTGAGCGCCCGCCTCTTGAAGGCCGGGAGCGTCAATCGCCGGCAATTCAGCTCGATGTGGTGCATCCATCCACTCGACCCACAGCGATTGCGCGGGAACGTGAATGAGATCTAAACACGACGTCAAGCGGTCACCATCCGAGAAGGCCATTTGGGTGGCGCATCGCGTGAGCTCATCTGCGAGAACGTAGCGGATCGGACAGTCGCGCACGGCGTCTTTGAAGCGTTCGGCGCCTGGAAGGATTCGGCCATCGTTGCTTCGAATTAACTCGGTCCGACCCTGCGCAATGAGATCGAGTAGCCGCATCGGGGGGGAAGTGAAACGTGACTCATGCTTGCTGAACAGGGCACCGATCGTGGCACACGCCATTGCTGTCAGTTATGGTTTGACACGAACACTCGTATTTGCGGGATGAGCGCTTTTTTGACGCGAGTGAGCGCGTTGTTGTTGGTACGGTCGGTAGCTGCATCTGTTTCGGAACGCGATTTGTGACGATCGATGCCGCACGTCCTCGGACGTGATGCAAAAAAAACAACGGTACGTCTAGCAAAAATCGTAAAGGCGCGTGGCCGATGGCTAAGGCGCATTGATACCGCTACCCAGAAAACACTCACATCACGATAACCGCTGTTCGCAACATGAATCTGGGTCTTCATGACATTCTTCGTGCCCTCAATCGTGACCTGTGTATCACTTACGCAAGGGAGTGCGCGGACCTTCGCTTGCCTACGACTAAGGAGTCCTCCGCGCAACACGTCGAAACCAAAATATTGGGGGGAGATCATGATGCATACATTTCGAGGAAAAAGTTCCTCCGGCATCGAGTCGCCTACGGGCGGCCTCATTCACCGGTCGGTCTGTGGCTTTACCGTCGGATTGTGGGCTTCGCTTACGTCGCTTTTAAAACGGTTCGCAATTGGCTTGTCGGCGTGTGTGTGCTTTGCCGCCATAGGAATGCCTGCCGTTGCGCAGCAGGCGCCGGCCGTATCCGGAGAATCTGCTGCATTAACTGAGATCATCGTCACCGGTTCCCGTATCGCGGCGCCGAACGAAGTCAGCACGAGCCCGATACAGGTTCTGGACTCGAAATACCTTCAGGCAACCGGCAAGACCGATATCACCGACATCATTTCGCAACTACCGCAGGTTTTCACCAATGATCTAGGTCAAGATCTTGGCAACGGTACCTCCGGTTTGACGACTGCCGGCGGCGTCGCCACCGCGGACTTGCGTGGGCTTGGGCCCGCTCGTACCTTGGTGCTGGTCGACGGGCGCCGTCTCGGCGTCGGTTCTCCGAACACGGCCATTTCCCAGCCAGGCCCAGACCTCGACCAAATTCCGGCCGGGCTGGTCGAACGTGTCGAAGTGGTGACCGGCGGCGCGTCGGCAACCTACGGTTCGGATGCCATCGCCGGGGTCGTGAACTTCATCATGAAGAGAAACTTCGAAGGCTTCCAGATCGACGGCCAATATAACGAGAACCTCCACTCAAACGGCAACGACTACATACAGGGATTGGTGCGTCAGTTCGGTTCCCAGCCGGCCACGGGGACGTCGACCGACGGTCGCCAGCGCTCCTTCGACATGCTGATGGGCACGAATTTCGCGGACGGCAAAGGCAACATCACCGCCTACTTGAGCTACCGCCACGCCGATCCGGTCGCGAGCAGCCAACGCGACTACAGTTCGTGCCAGTTGTTTCCGAATTTCGATCCCGTTACAGGCAATGTCAACGGCATCGCGTGCGGTGGTTCCTCGAATTCGAACTATTTCCGACCGACCGGAGGATTCCTAACGCCGACCGGGTTCGTAGCACCCGCTGCCCCGCTAACGGCTGCCTATAGCACGTCGGGAAGTAGCTGGGTCCCCTACGGATCGGTTGCGACGAACCCTCCGGCGGTTTACAACTCCCAGTCGCTCATCTACTTGACCCGCGAAGACGACCGCTATAACGGCGCTTACCTGGCGAGACTCGATGTCAACGACGCGTTCCAGCCGTACTCCGAGTTCTTTTTCATGCAGGACAAGACGCACCAGCAAATCGCACCGGCGGCTCTGTTCAAGGACAGCAATCCGCTCGATCCGACAGGTGCGGGCGACTACTTCATCAATTGCAGCAATCCGCTATTGAGTGCGCAACAGGCAGGGCTCCTCTGCACGCCGGCACAGATCGCCGCCGATGCAGCTGCTCCTGGATCTGTTCAGGCGCAAGTGCGGATCGGCCGCCGCAACCTCGAAGGAGGCCAGCGCTTCACTGATTTCGATCACATCAACTATCGAGCTGTGTTCGGAAGCAAGGGCGATTTTCTTGACGCGTGGAGCTATGACGTCTACGGGCAGTATTTCTACACGACGTTTACCGACGCCAATAACAAATATTTGAACTATCTGGGCATTACCAACGCGCTTCTGGCCACGGGCACGGCGGCCAACCCGACATGCATCGGTAACCCCCTCGGGTGCGTCCCGTACAACATCTTCAAGGATGGTGGCGTGACTCAGGCGCAGCTCAACTACCTGTATGAATTGGGCACCGCGCAAGGCGCCTCGACGTTGCGCACGATCCACGGTGATGTGACCGGTCAGCTCGGCAAGTACGGCATCACCTCGCCGCTGGCGAACGATGGTGTCGGTATCAACATCGGGGCCGAACATCGTAACGATCACGAATACCTGCTGCCGGACTCCGCGGAGCAGAGCGGGTTGCTGTCCGGCTTCGGGAGCGCGGTGGCGCCGATCGACAACAGTGTCTCGGTCGCAGAAGAGTTCCTCGAGGTGCGTGCGCCGCTGGCACAAGATAAGCCGTTTGCGAAGGAGCTGTTGTTCGATACCGGGTTCCGGCATTCGGATTATACCTACGCTGGTTCTCCCTCGACCATTACCAATACGTACAAATTCGAGGTGCAGTGGGCGCCGATCGCGGATTACCGGCTGCGAGCTTCGTATGACAAGGCGATTCGGGCGCCGAGCGTCGCCGAGCTGTACACCCCGCCGATCGTGGCACTCGCAGCGGTGGGCGGCGACCCCTGCGCGCCGCCGATCACCTTCACTCTTTTGCAATGCGAGCGCACGGGCGTGACGCCCGCCCAGTACAACAGTGGCTCGATTCCCCAGGGCGTGGCAGCACAACTGTCGCAGCAAACAAGCGGTAATAGCGCCCTCAAGCCCGAGCAAGCGGAGACTTATACGATTGGCATCAACTTCGCCCCGAGCCAACTGCCGCACTTCACGGGCAGCATCGACTACTACCACATTCTGATCAAGGACGAAGTCGGGGTGATACCTTACGGGGTCATCTTGAGTAATTGCGCTAACACGGGTGACCCGACGTACTGCAGCCAGATCGTGCGCCAGCCGAACACCGGCAGCTTGACCGGCAACACCAACGCGGGCGGTGGCTACGTCATCCAGAAGGAATACAACCTCGGCACAGCGTTGCAGAGCGGTATCGACCTGCAGTTGAACTACAAGTGGGATTTGCCGGCCGGGTTCGGTGGCTTGGAATTCCTCATGAACGGCGCCTACTTGCAGCATTCCGAAACCACGCCGCTGCCGGGAGCGCACACCTACGACTGCGCCGGGCTCTTCGGCTTCACCTGCCAGACCGTCGAACCACGCTGGCGCCACATATTCCGCGCCACGTGGAATACTCCCTGGGACGCCTCGTTCTCCGCAACATGGCGGTACATCGGAAAAGTCACGGAAGACAACAACAGCACGGACCCGTCGCTGTACCTCGTGACGTACAGTGGTTCGTACGACGACTACAACGGGAAGATCTCAGCGTATAACTATTTGGACCTCGCCGCTACGTGGAATGTCAATAAGATCGTGCAGCTGCGCGCCGGCGCCAACAATGTCCTCGACAAGGATCCGCCGGTCATCAACACTTTCGCCGTTGCCGGCGGCGCGGGAAATACCTACAGTACCTACGATTTCTTAGGTCGCCAGCTGTTCGTCGCGTTCACCGCGAAGTTCTGAAGCGCCACCAGTCATAGCAATTCAAAGCGGCCCTTCGGGGCCGCTTTTTGGCTACCTTCGAAGTACTTGATCTACACTCATCGGACTGCAAAATGTTACTTGCAAGTTTTATAGAGAAACACTCGGGTATTTGGCTCGAGGCCGCTGGCGAGCCGTAACAGCACTATCGACGCCCCACCGCTCTGTGGGTTCCTCCGAAAGACGGCATGAGGTTCGTCCCAAGCATCGAGCCGCCACTGGCCCGCATCGACTCAGGACGGCCGACAACCCAATCGGTTGGCCATTTAGCATCGCAGTAACACCAGAGAGCATGGTGATCGTTGGGCGACTGCCACCACTCCACGTGGATCAGGTACGCATTGAGCTGCTTGGATCCTAGAGCATCATAGTGTCCCCACGCCGCCAGCGTGCCGTTTGGCGTCGACCAGGCCGTCCACGGGCAGCCCGCAAGACTCTCACTCTGCATATGTTGTCTGCAGCGCTCTGGCAGGTCTTGGATGTTTTTCAGAGGAACCTGGAGATCCGCGCCAACGGCGGCTCTGAGGAATTTTTCGAGCAGATACTCGACATCGGATCGCGATAAATCAAAGCCCATAGGCTCGCTGCTGTATCGCCGTAGCTGGCGAACCGCTTCCTTGCCGCCCGTTCCAAAGGTCAATCCACAAGGTCGTTCCTTCGACAGACTACCCTAACCGCCTAACAGCGAGTCAACACCCACGCGCCGAAGTAATCAACAGCAAACTTGAGCCGGATTGCCTCGTTGACATCACGCATGGTCCGTCACGTTGCTGCTGTCCCCCTCCTACGCGATTGAATCAATGTATTCGAGGGGAAAATCTAAAGCGCGCAGAGCGCGTTGCAGGCGCATGGCATAGTCGGGATTGCGTTCAGTGGGCTTCGGAGGGACGAGAAGGTTGTAGCACATGGCGGGTACCGTATCGCCGCGCCTCGTCGTGGCCAGAACTGCCTCGGGACGGTATTGATCCAAGCCTGGAGCCCGATATAAACGATCGAACTCCGAATGCGTAAGTGCGATCAGCATTCCGTATGAACGAGCGCCGGGGGAAGGGACGAGTGTGGCACGCTCGCCAATGCGGAGCGCGAAATGGTCAACATGCGCGTGGCGGGGATCTGCGGGCGCCACCCCGCTGTTGCGCAGGACGTCAACGTCCATGAACAAACCATAGAAGAAACCGTCAATCCGACGTTCAGTCATCGACCGATACCTCCGCACGGTTCCAAGCGCATTTTAGCCTCCCGCGGCAACTATGCGGTTATCTTTGCGCTTACTCAAATTCCGAAGAATTGCCTCGACATCGAGCAGTGATCGAAACTTTTCAGTCTCTGGGCAGAGAGCAGCGCTCGAGCTTATGCTTCGAAGCAGCCTATTTCGCTGGACCAAGACTCGTCACGCACCGTCATATGACGACCAGACAACGCTCAGAATCTTCCAAGTCTTACCGTCGGACTTGAACATCTGCCAGGTCTCCACCCCATGATTCGAGACCGCGCCCGCGCGCAAGGCTTGATAGTCCATTATCACCCAGGCTACGGGGCCGTCTTGCGTAACGTTGGCGTTGTAGAATTTCTCTTCGAGAGTCTCTTTGCTCGAGCCGAGTAGTTGAGCGAACCTGCTATAGCCGCCATAGCGTACGCCGTCGAAATTGACATCCGAGGATTCATTGATTTCTTGTTTCTTTTTGCCGTCGACCACTACGGTAAAGAGAATATTGTCATTGAGAACCAAAGTGGATAGCGCCTTTGTGTCCTTGGTCTTAACGGCGTCCTCAAATTTCGTCACTATCTGAAGAATAGCCTTCAAATCGTCCGGGCTCGTCACGCGGCGCGAGGCATAAGTTTCCTCCGCCCGGCTTGACGCATGTCCAAACAGGCAGGCAGCTAAAGACACCGTCATCAATAGTTTATGCATGGGCTATTCTCTTAGTGTGTCGGAAACGGAATTCCGAGCGCGCTGCGACGCTTCGTGACTTCAAAAGGTGCCTGTTTGCGCTACGTTATATTGCCAAGTGGCGAAATGGCAGTCAAGATAGGAAACGGTTATCCTTCCCGCAAGCGCACTTGTGTGCAAATATCGGCAAGACGAGCTGTACTGATCAGATTGTTAAGGCGTTCCGCCGGTTCAGCGTTCACTGCGACTCCCTCATTCGTTATCCTCGGACAACACGCTGGCGAACACGTCACGACCCACATTTGCTCGGAAGCAGCGCCGCGCGTCGACCGCGCATTCGATCGCGTTCTTTCAACAGGCCCCCTAGCGGGGCTGCTCCGGCGGCCTGCGCCGCATTGTGAGTATCCGTGAACAGATAACGCATGGCATTCGAATGTCTGCATCGGTGACAACAACCAAGCGAGTGGCATTCTCGTGGTGGTCGGTGACTATGCAAAACGAATGCTAGAGCTCCATGGCAACCTTGCCGAAGTGCTTTCCCGCATTGAGGTACTGAAACGCCTCAGCGCAATCGGCAAAGGCGAACACGCGATCGATGACGGGGTGGATGCGCTTCTGCTCGAGCCAGCCGATCATTTCCTTAAGCATGCTTTGCGAGCCGGTCTCAATTCCCTCGAGGCGCAAGTTCTTGCGAAAGATATCGGCAAGATTGGTGGTGGCCTCGAGTCCCCCGGCGACACCGACCACCGCGACTGTACCGCCGAAGGCCGCCGCGCCAATGGCTTGGTTGAGCGTCGCTGCACCGCCGATGTCGATCACGGCATCCACGCCCTCACCGGTCATCTCCCAGACGCGGCGTCCCCAATCGGGTGTCGTGCGGGAGTTGATCACCGCACTCGCTCCGAGCCGTTGCAGGCGGGACAGCTTCTCGTCTGAGCGGACCACTGCAATCACTTCTGCTCCCGCTGCCAGGGCGAACTGCAAGGCGAACAAGGAAACGCCGCCGGCGCCCTCGATAATGATTCTTGCCGTCGGGCGTAACACCTGCGCGCGGCTGAGAGCATGCCATGCGGTGAGCGCGGCCACGGGCAGCGTTGCAGCCTCCAGGGAGGACAGATAGGCGGGCGCACGGATAAACGCTGATTCTTGCAACTGAATCTGCTCGGCAAAAACACCGTCCGCACCAGGTCCGCCGAGCGCACCGGTGCTTTTCTCGGCGCTCAGCGCTCCGTCGAGCCAATTCGGAAGAAAGGTCGTGAGGACGCGCTCGCCGCTGCGAAATCGGTTGGCGCCCGGGCCGAGCGCGGTGACGGTGCCGACGCCATCGGAGCCCAGTATGCGTGCATCGGGCGACGCCCAGCGATCTTTGGCAGTGGCGACGAGCAGATCGCGGAAATTCAGGGCGAGAGCTTCCATGCGCACCCGGACTTGGCCTGGCAACAGTGCGCCGGGCGCGGGTCTTGCGATCGGCGCCAGATCTTTGAGTTGCCGGGAGCGCGCCACTTCGATCGCACGTATCGTCATGTTGTCCTCTCCATGCGGCTATTATTCGCTTTCTCGTTACGCGAAAGAGCGTGAGATTGAAGGGCAAGAGGGTGAATGCGCCTCTGATGTTGAGGAAATGCGACTTGTTTGCCCTCGGTGTTCTAGCAATGGCGGGCGGGGTAGCCCAAGCGGCAATCAGTTCAGTGTACATATTGACTGGGTTTGGCCGATTTGAGCCGCCGAGCGCCTACAGCACTGTGAGAGCTTTGCGGGCGACTTCGACACCCCACTCCTGTAGGAAGTGGCCGCCTTCCGCCACTTCATACGGAGGCGGGCAGTTTCGGATGATTTTCGCCATTGCACGCATCACCGGCGGGCCCAGCACCGGATCTTTCATGCCAACGGCCATGAGCGTTCTGCCCATCCACTGGTTTCGGAACCACTCGCGGGCGCGACGGGATAGTTCAGCGCCCTGCGCATCAGGATGATCGGGCAGCAGGTTCGGAAAGCGCCGCACCCCGCCCTTGAACGTAGCATCGGGATAGGGCGCGTCGTAGGCCGCGGCCTCCGCAGGGGTGAGGTGCGGACAGGAACGGGCGAGCAGTCGTCCCACCGCCAAGTCAGGATTCTTATTGTTGTACTCGCGCCAGTCGAGGAAGCCCTGTCCCAGCGGAACGTCGCCGGTAGCGAACGCGGTGTTCATGATCAAGAGGCCGGAAAATCGCTCCGGCATTTCCATCGGCAAAGTTAACCCGAGCAGGCCGCCCCAATCCTGCACCGTGAGTACTATGTTGCTGAGGTCAAGGCGTTGCACCAGATTCTTAAGCAGGTCGCGGTGGAACATGAAGGTGTAGCGCGAGTCGTCGGCCGGCTTGTCGCTCTTGCCGAATCCAAGCAGGTCCGGCGCTACCACTCGGTGGCCGGCCGCCGTAAACACGGGAAGCATACGCCGGTAGAGATAGCTCCAAGTGGGTTGTCCGTGAAGGCACAGAAATACCGTGGCCGCGTCGCGCGGACCTTCGTCGAGGTAGTGAATGCGCAGTCCCTCGTAGCTCACGAGATCGCTGATGAAATGAGGAGCAAACGGATAATCCGGAAGGTCGGTAAACCGTTCATCTGGTGTGCGAAGTATGGCGGACAACCTAGTTGCCTCCCGGTGGCTGGGGCTAAACAGACTCATTGAGGGGCGCCGGTCGTTCCGTGGCGATCTGATAGCGTTCGATCGATAGCGTCACACCGCATCGAGCGCCGCGGACAAATCCGCGATGAGATCATCCGGGTGCTCGACTCCGACCGATATGCGTATCAGCACGTCGCTGACACCGATGCGATCACGGGTTTCCTTGGACACGCCGGAATGGGTCGTGCTGGCCGGATGCGACATCAGGGTCTCCGTGCCGCCGAGACTCACCGCCAGCTTGATCACCTGCAGGGCATCCAGCAGGCAAAATGCCTCGGCCTCACCGCCCTTCACCGCGAACCCGAAGGTCGAGCCGGCGCTTTCGCACTGCGCCCTGAATACCGCATAGCGCGGGTCGTGCTTCGCCAGGAATCCGAGATAATTCACGCTGGCGATCTTTGGGTGGCCGCGCAAGAAGCCCGCCACCAGCGCCGCATTGTCGGCCGCCTTGTGCATTCGCAGGGACAGCGTCTCCATGGAGCGCATGATCATCCAGGCCGTATGCGGGTCGAGCTGAGTGCCGAGCGCGCCGCGCAGCCTCTTGATCGGCCCAACCACATCCCGGGCGCCGATCACGCCCCCGGCGACCAGATCGGAATGGCCGCCCACATACTTGGTCAGCGAATACATCACGAGGTCGGACCCGTGTCCCAGGGGTCGCTGGAAAACCGGTCCTAGATAGGTGTTGTCCACCGCGACCGGCGGCCGTCCTCCTGATTGCCGCGCGCCGATCTGCTCGGATATTTCCCGCATCAGCTTAAGATCCACCAGACTGTTGGTCGGATTCGCAGGCGTCTCGACCATGATCAGGCAGACCCGTCCGCCGCGCTCGGCCGCCATCGCGCTCGCGCGCGCCGCGGCCTCGGTGACCACGGCGCGATCGTGGCCCTGGGTGAATCCGACGGCGCGGACCCCGAACGCAGGAAGGGTTTTTTCGATCAGCGTCTCGGTGCCGCCGTACAAAGGCAGGCTCATCAGGATCACATCGCCCGGCCTGACATACGTCCATAGCACCGTGGAGATCGCTGACATGCCGCTGGAGAACACCGCGGCCGCCTCGCCTTCCTCCCACAGCGCGAGGCGATCCTCGAGCACCTCGGAATTGGGATTGTTGAAGCGCGAATACACCAGCCCGGAGGACTGCCCAACTCCGAGTTCGCGCCGTCCGGAGGTGTAGTCGAAAAAATCCTTGCCATCCTGTGCGCTCTTGAATACGAAGGTCGAGGTCAGAAATATCGGCGGCTTGAGCGACCCTTCAGACAGTCTCGGATCGTAGCCGTATCCCATCATCTGGGTTTCGGGCTTGAGCACGTGCTTGCCGATCTTGCGCTTATGATAGGTATCGTAGCTCACGTTTCCCCCACGAGTTGATTCTATGGGCGCAATAACCCGGCGGACTGGCATGCAATCGAGTCGAACTGCATTTCGGTCTGACCAGTTCAATTAAAAATAATCGAAGCTCCCCTTTGGCAATTTTACTTCGTTACATCGCTAACCGTCCATCTGTACCAAAGACACTGATCGGCACCAAAGGGGCGAAGGGTAGACCGGCTCCTCGGTGAATGTGCTGCGCGCGAGCATCGCCACCAATTGGCCTGCCTCCGCAGGTTTGCGCGACCCCTCGACATCGTGCAGTCCACTCCCGTTACACCTGACGGTCGAGAGACACTTGAGCTAATTCAGATGGATCATACGCTCGCCGATGTCATCACTCACACAGCGCCGTCATCTGCACTGCGACGAGGGCGCCTAGGTGCAAGGCGGCGACCGCGGTGACGCCACGCGCAGGCCGGTGGAGTCCGAACGATTCTGCCCAAAGGAGATCGACAACCGGCCAACCAGCCATGTCCGTCACTTGCACGCTGGCGCTAATCACCCGGTCAAGGCCGGAACCCGCGGCTCGCAGGATTGCCTCGCAATTGGCGAGTACCTGCCGAACCTGAGCCTCCAGACCTTCCGGCATCAGGCCGGGTGTTCCCGGGATCAACGGCAATTGGTTTGATAGGAAAACTAGCCCGCCGGCGACGACAGCCTGGCTATAGTGGCCATTGCATGGTGGGGCGTTAGGAGTTTCAATCAGGATCAAGGTTCTACCTCCAACGCGCTCTTGAAAACGGCGACGGCTTGACCCGCGATCCGCACGCGGATGGCTGCGCGGAGTGAGCTTCGCGTTACTTCGACTAGGACGGAGCCAGGCCGGCCCATGGTCTCGCCTTGGCCGGCGACGAAAGTGATGCGCTCATCGGCTCCACTCACGAGCAGTCCGGCGCGAAGGAGATAGGCGCCTAAGGGACCAGCTGCGTTGCCTGTGACCGGATCCTCGGCAATTCCGATGGCCGGAGCAAACATGCGGCCGCTAGTGAAGGTGCCGTCAGAGGGCGCATCAAGGGTAAAGGGATAGTAACCGTTGCAACCGAGTTCGGCGCTGAGAGTCGACAAGATACCCAAGTCGGGCCTCAGCGCCTCGAGGGCTGTGCGCGAGCGCAACGGTATCATCACCTTCGAGTGGCCGGTCGAAACGACCTGCACCTCACCAAAGGTCGCCAAAGCGTCGGCGGACAAATTCAAGGCGCGAAGAAGCCTCCCGCGTTGGTCGACGGTCAGAATACGTTCAAACGTCGCCGGCTTCTGGGTCATCCAGATGCGCACGCCGACTTCCGGGTTTTTCTCGATCTCGACAGTGAGGACACCCGCACCGGTGAGTTGCCGTGTGACGCCAGCGGGTGCACCCTCGAGCGCTCGGACATAATGGGCCGAGATGGTGGCGTGGCCGCAAATCGGCACCTCAGTCGTCGGTGTGAAAAACCGGACTTGCACATCGTGGTCGGGTCCCTGCGGTGGCAGAAGGAAGGCCGTCTCCGAATTGTTCAGTTCGCGGGCGATGGCCTGCATCTGTCCTTCAGTCAGCCCTTCGGCGTTCGCGACCACGCTTGCGGGATTGCCCGAGAAAGGACGCCTGGTGAACGCGTCGATTTGATAGAGGCGGCGAGGCTCAGGCATGCGCAACTCCAGTGGCCCGAACAAAGTATCGTTGGCAAATTGCTGTCGATAAGCCGTCGGACCGAGATGATTGCTACATCCGGATTAGGCGTTCTTCACGGTAAGCGGCAAGGATCGGAGCCGCGTTCCGATAGCCGCGAAGATCGCGTTGCTCAGTGCTGGGATGACTGGAGGCAGCGCGGGCTCACCGAGTCCAGTCGGCGAGTTGTCCGATTTGACCCAGGCGATTTCGATCTCCGGGATCATGGGCATGCGCGCGAGCGGAAAGTCGTCAAAGTTGCTCTGTTGCGCTACGCCGTCGATGAACTCGATCGCCTGTCCAGTCAGGGCTTGGGCGAGTCCTTCGATCACAGCGCCGCGTACCTGATTCTCGGCGCCCATCGGATTGACGATCTGGCTGCCAACATCTCCAGCAACCCAGACTTTGTGAGCTGTGACATGGCTGCCCGATACGCTCGCCTCGACGACCTCGGCAAAATAGCCTCGGTGCGAGAAGTAAAAGGCAAACCCCTTTGCCCGGCCGGGTTGCGCGGGCTTTACCTTCCAGTTTGAGGTCTGTACGACCTTCTCGATAACGTGGCGCGCGCGTCGAGTATCAAAAGAGGGCCGATGATCCGGCGCCGGAATCTCGCGGGGCTCCCCAAGCAGCGTGAGCATCAGCTGCGGCAGATCGGTTCCAGAGGCCAGAGCCACTTCGTCCAGGAACGATTGCGAGGCGAAGCAAAGAGCGTTAGAGCCAGGGGCACGCAGCCAACCGGTGTTCACGACGGTCGGTATCATCGACTGGCCGTAACGCAGATGAGCGATGAGGCCCGCCGGGGGCATCGCCGCATTCAAGGCCGCGGCCCGCGCGGGTTTCTCGCCATTGCCGAACGTCACAAAATGATCTGTGAACGCGATGATCTCGCCGCGCGCGTTGAGTCCAGCCTCGAAGCTATGCCACCCGCCGGGACGGAAGTAGTCGCGACGCATGTCGTCTTCGCGAGACCATCGAAGCTGGATGGGAACACCGGGAACGGTCTTCGCGATCGCCACCGCCTGAATCATGTAGTCATTCATGAGTCTGCGGCCGAAACCACCGCCGGCGCGCATGAGATGCAGGGTGACGGTCTTGGGCTCGATCCCCAACGCTTTCTGCAGCGCCTCCAATCCGTCCTGAGGAGCCTGGCTTGGTGCCCAAAGCTCTATTTTCCCGTCTCGGTAGACCGCCGTGCAGTTCTGCGGCTCCATCGGCGCGTGTGCAATGAAGGGGTATTCATAACGCGCCGCGACTCGCGTGGCCGCGGATGCGAGCTGTGTGTCCGGCTCACCGTCGAGACGCAGTACCTTGCCTGAGCCCGCCGCCAGCGCAGCATCAGCCCTGGTTTGATACACCCTCGTGCTGTGGCCCTTGGCCGTACTCAAGTCCCACTTGATTGCCAGTTTTGACCGGGCGCGATTTGCCAGCCACCAGTTGGAAGCTACGATCGCAACACCGTCGGCAAGCCCCTCATCGGGATCACCGTTGCCGATGATCGGCACAACATGCTTGACACCCGGAGCCTGTCTCGCGGCATCCATGTCTGCTTTGACGAGCCGACCGCCATTGGATGGCGCGACCTCGTACACCGCGTACAGCATCCCCGGTAGCCGTATGTCACTGCCAAAAACCGGCTCGCCCCTCACGATCTTCGGGCTATCAACCCCGACCACGGGTTGCCCGATAATCGTAAACTGCTCGGGCGCTTTCAGGCGAAGGGACTTCAGGTCGGGCGGGCTCAAGGTCGCGGCCAGAGTCGCGACCTCGCCGTACCCAATGGATCTTCCGGACGCTCGGTGAAAGATTCGTCCCTTGGATGTGGTCAGTTCGGCGACCGGTAATTGCCACTTGAGCCCCGCCGCCTGGACGAGCATTGCGCGCGCAGCAGCACCACTTTGGCGCATCGGTAACCAGTTATCCGGCGTCGAGGTGCTTCCGCCCGCCGACTGTTCGCCGTAGCGCTCCGGATCGAGGTCCGCCTGGTCGATACGCACCTGCTGCCAATCGCAATCGAGTTCATCTGCCACCATCATCGGGAGCGATGTCTTTACACCCTGCCCGATTTCGGGGGTCTTCGAGACGATCGTGATCGTCCCATCGGGCGCGACGGATATGAAAGCGGAAAGCTCAGCGACAGGGGTCGTGCCTGCGTTCGTCGTGCGCGCTGGGCTTCGCGCCAACACCGGAGCGGGGATCAGAATGTGGAGCGCAAGCCCGCCGCCTGCCAGCAGTGAGGCCCTAAGTACAGTACGCCGGTCGATGGATGTGATGTCATGCGCTGACATGATGGCTCACCTCGCCCACGTCGGCGGCGATTTCAATCGCAGTGCGAATTCGGTGATAGCACCCGCAGCGACAGATGTTCCCAGCCATTGCGGCATCGATTTGGCCGGGGCTGGGTCGGGGAGTCTGAGCGAGCAATGCGCTCGCGGCCATGATCTGCCCGGCCTGGCAATAGCCGCATTGCATCACATCGATCTTGAGCCATGCCTGCTGCAAGCGAGCGCCAATCGGCGTCGCACCAATGTGCTCGATCGTTTGGATCTTGGCATTGCCGATGTTTGCGACTGTCAATTGGCAGGAGCGCTGGGCGGTACCGTCGATGTGTACCGTGCAGGCTCCGCACAATCCCTTGCCGCATCCATACTTGGTGCCAACCAAGCCCAACTCATCGCGCAGTACCCAGAGGAGCGGCATGTCGCTCGGAACGTCGACTTGCCGAGTCACGCCATTGATTTCGAATCGATACGGCACAACTCCTCCTTCAGTGCATTCCTAACACTCAAATCTGCGAATGGTGCGTTCCGCTATGCGCAACTTGAGCCTGCTGGGCTCCCATATTACCCGATGTCGCCGGCCTCGAAGTAGACGGGACACTACAGTCGTCTGTGATGCGGGCGCGCCGCGATCGACAGGCAGGCTTATGCTGCGCCTCGCACGCCGTGTCCGCACGTGAGCAGATCTCAGAACTTCTTGCTTGTGACCGCGCTCTAAGATTAATTGACAGGCCCTGGTTCATAGGGCACGACGGGCAGCCACACGGCGCTCGCCGCATCCGCCGACCGCAGGAGTGTAATCGTCGCTTTTCGGAAGTCCTCGGGTTTCGGAAACAGTGGATTGTCGACGAAGGTCTGCGGATTGCGGTCATAGAGCGGAAATAGCGATGACTGGATCTGTACCATGATGCGGTGGCCGGGCAGGAACACATAGTTCTGATTAGGCAGCGTGAAGCGATAGCGCTGCGCTTTGTTCGCCGGTATCGGTGAGGGATGCTCGAAGCTGGTTCGATAGCGGCCGCGGAAAATGTCGATATCGATCGGCAGCTCATAGCCACCGAGTTCGGGTTGCAGCGGATATTGCGGTGGATAGACGTCGATCAACTTCACCACGAAGTCCCCATCCGTGCCGGTGGTGGATGCGATAAGGTCTGCGATGGGCGCGCCCTCGATCTTCAGCGGAGTCGACAACGGGTCAGTCACATAAGTCAGCACGTCCGGGCGCCCGTCGACGAAGCGCTGATCGCGTACCAGCGAGGTTTTCCAGGGGGAGTCATCCACATAGGCCGGTCGCGGCACGTAGGGAACCGGCTTCGAAGGATCGGACACGTAGGAATCACCCTCGCGCAAGCCGGTCGGCCCTTTGAACGAGAGTTTGAAATCGGCCTGCAGGTAGAGCGCCTTTAACGGGTACCTGCAGCCGTGTTCGCAGGCGCTCGGCCAGGTGTCGAAGCGCTGCCAGCGTTTTTCCGCCGGACTGTAAATCGTAGCGCGCGCGAGATTGGCCGGCGGGCCGTTCCTCAGGTATTGATTGAAGAAGGGCATGACCATGGAGTGCCGGAACTCTTGCGCGGTATCTCCGGGCCACTTGAATACCCCGAGGCTCCAGCCGGAGCGCTGCTCCTGAAAAGCATACCAGGGCCCGAGTACCAACCAGTTGTTCGATTCGTGTCCGGCCGATTTGAGCGCGAGCCACGCGTGAGTCGAGCCCCACATGGCTTGCTCGTTCCACAAATCGTTTACCCACAACGTCGGTACCTGAGAGGGGTGCGCAGCTACTTGCCGGTCCAGCGCGTAGCCCTGCCAGAATGCGTCGTAGGCGGGGTGCGCCGCCATTTTTTTCCACCAACCGAGCTGATCGAGGCCGTTAGCGAGCGCATACGCACCCGGCGAGCCGGCGTTCAGAAATTCCTCGTAATCGTCGTAGGCTGTGCGGGGGATCTCCTGCGGACCGGCGCCGCGTTGCGCGGTCATCCAAACAAAGAAGTCAAAATTTAACTGACGGAAGGCGCCGTAGTGATACCAATCGTCTCCCATCCAATTGTCCATCTTCGGACCTTCAGGCGCGGCGACCTTGAGCGCCGGATGCGGATCGAGAAGCGCCATGGCCACCGTAAAGGCATCGGAGGATGTGCCGATCATGCCGACCTTACCGTTCGACTGAGGGACGTTCTTGATCAGCCAGTCGATGGTCTCCCAAGCATCCGTGGTCTCGTCGGTGTTCGTTTCGTTCAGCGGTCCGCGTGGGGGGCGTGTCAGCTCGAAAGCGCCCTCGGAACCGTACTTACCGCGAACGTCCTGAAACACGCGGATATAGCCGGCACGAGCAAACTCGACGTCGCCTGCAAACGGCAGCAGCGCCTCCAGGGACGGACTGTTATTCGAGACGTATCTACTGGTGTTGTTCGGCGTGCGTGTCAGGACGATCGGGGCGTCCTTGGCACCTTTCGGGATGATGATGACGGTGTATAGCCTCACGCCGTCTCGCATGGGAATCATTTCGACGCGCTTGAGGTAATCTTTTGGAGCCTCGAGCATGACAAACTTGTCAGGAATTTCGCTGATCTGCGTCGCCGCGGACGGCGCGCCCACCACCATCGGCGCACCAGCAATTGCGGCCAATAGCGCACAGGCGGTAGTGCAGCCGAGTCTGACCCAGAATCGCATTGCGTTCATCATTGACCCTCGCGACATCGACATGAGCAGCGATTATCCTCTCGATGCACCTATTATTCGGTTTCTCGTTACCCGAAAGAGCGTTAGATTAAAGGGCGAGAGCGTGAATGCGCCTCTGATGTTGAGGAAGTTGGACTTGTTTGCATAATCTCTGAGGCCTGGTTACATGGATAAAGTCGACAAGCAAATCCTTCGCAGTCTCGCCGCCAACTCGCGCACGTCGCTGAAGGCCCTCGCCGGCAAGGTGGGATTGGCGGCCCCCAGTACGTCGGATCGTTTGAAACGACTCGAAGAGCGAGGGCAGATCAAGGGATACACGATCGACGTCGACCTGCAGCGCTTGGGCTACGGTGTGGTGGCAATGGTGCGCATCAATCCGCAGCCGGGTAAACTGCGGATGGTCGAGAGGTTGATCATGGCCAATTCGGCGATCATTGAATGCGATAAGGTGACGGGTGAGGACTGCTTTTTTGTGCGGGTGTGCCTAAAAACATTAGAAGACGTCGATGCGGTCCTTGAACAGTTCCACGACCACGCGCAAACCGTCACCTGTATCGTCAAATCGCAGCTGATCAGACGACGCTTGCCACCGCTGTAGACTGGCTCCGATGACGAAAACAGCGCGTATGTTTGGCGGAATCCAATTCGATTAATAGCAGCGCCGAGCGGCCTTGCCGCGTCCCCCTTTGGGTGTTGCTGATTCCGCGATTTCATCGGTCCGCTGAGCCCAACCGCCGGATTTCGTCCACGATCTTCTTGTAGAGTGAATTTCCCTCCGCCACATTCGGTTGCGAGCCGAACCGCTTGTCAATTTCATCGCCGGCCCGTATCAGAAGCTCAATGACTGTCATCTCCCTCACGGGCTCGACGCCGGAACTCACGGCGCGAAAACGTCCTGACTAAGAAAGTCCTTGACGGCCGTTGATTGTGCTGCGGCTATAACAGTCCGTTTTTGTGCGTTGCGCTCTGTTATATATAGAGTAGTGATGAGGGCGGTTCCGATTATGAGAGTAACCAGCGCCACAATCAGTCCAAACCGGCGAGCCCTGGCGCGATCTAAGAGGCGCCGCGTCCGCTCCGCCTTCACTCACTCTCTGCCGCCAATTGCCGTCGCCGTTCATCGAGCGCCCGCAATCGGCGTGCGAGCCCGTCTGCATCCTCCATGCGCTCCGCCGGATTGCCTTCCGCCATGAGCGCGATATCTTGTCGCAGCAGACCATCCTCGATGCCGCGTTCCCACCCGGGTGACATGACTTTGTGAAAGTCGCCTGCCAGGAACTGATAGAGAATAATGCCGAGTGCATAGATATCGCTTTTGACCGTAAAGCGTTGCCCAGCCAGGATTTCCGGGGCGAGGTACAAGGGGGTTGCGGAACTGCAGTCGATTGAAGCGACAGTTTTAGTGAAGCCCAGGCGCGTGATCCCCAGTTCCTCGAGTCGATTACCGTCGAGCACGCCGCCGCTGCCAAAGTCGCCGAGCAGGATCTCGATCTCATTGTCGGCCAAAGATCTGACCAGCACATTGGAGGGCTTCAGGTCCTTGTGAACGACCCCGACCGAGTGGACCGCCGCCCTTCCCCGGCGGACCGTGGGGTTATTAACCAGCTTTGGGGAGACATGCCGAAGAGGCGGTCGGTGGGCATTGAGTGGGTGGCCGCGCCAGGTGGTCAGGCTGCCCGCGGCATCGTGCGGAAAAAACACGCGTATCCCAGCGAGATGCTCGGGGATATAGAGTTTTGCGAGTACCGTAACGCCTCGCGCCTGGGCCTGCACAGCGGAGGAGCGTAAGCGATCCCAGAAACCGGGAAATGCGTCCACGAGGATGATCTCTTTCGCACGGTCCATTATGGCGCAGGCGCGACTTAAGACCTCCTCGGTCGTGCTCAGTCGATATACGTGCTCGTCATCCGGATCATGCGCTAGTTTCGCGAACTCATCGGCCGCACGATTGCGGTGGCGATGAAATTCGCCATCGAGCCTTCCAGAAATTCCTTTACTACGCAATCTACGGGCTGGATTACCCTCTTATTGCTGCACTGATCGTAATTGTCGTTTCGTCGCTCACTATGGGCACATATTTACCGAGCCCAAATTCGGATCTCTTAAAGGCGAAATTCGCGGGAGACTGTGTGCGGGATCACTTCAGAAGCTCGTACACGCGCCGCTAACACAAGGGGTGGGATTCAATTGATTTCGCGTCTTCCGTGAAAAGGACGCCGAAAGTGGGGCCGAAAAGGCAGGGATCATTCCGACGGGAGACTAACGCCATGGCACGACAATCGAAGAAACTCGCAATATCAATCATCGTACTAACCTGGCTCTTCATCTGCGGGGCCCCCCCTGTCATGGCGGAGACCCCAGCGCCGATTCGTATGACTACGCTGGGTGGGGAAGTTGTTATCAGCATCCCGGCCGAGCACGCCGCGGACGACGATTGGAACTGCGCACCGGCGTGCCGAGTCGGCGACTACGTGTACGTCTCCGGGGTGGTCGCAGCTCGGCAACCCGGCGGCCCGCGCACACCGGAGACCTTCAAAGACGCAACCCGCCGAACCTTTGCCACACTGCGCAGCCGTCTGCAGGCGTTCGGGGCCGATTTTGGGGACGTCGTAATGATCAACAGCTATCACGATTGGAGTGCGCCCGATTTCCATGGCGACCGAACGGCGCAATTCACGGCGTTCCGGGGGGTAAAGGCGGAATTCATGCCCGCACCCCATCCGGCGTGGACGGCAGTGGGCACCGGTAGTCTTATCCGGGAATTGGGGATCGTCGAGGTACAAATGATTGCCTACGCACCGCTGCGAACATCTTCCAGGTCGGAGCGCTCCGAATTCAATGCCGGTGATCGCACGGACTATTGAAGCAATCCCACCCGGGCCCTACTCCTCGGAGGCTGATATGCGACTTGCTCGAGTTGATATTCCCAAGGGGCCGTCCGCAAGTTTCGGGTCGCAGTGAAAGATGTGGTGTACGCCGCCATGACCGCGACGCTCAACGTCGCGATCGGGGATCGGATCCAGCTTATCAGCGAACATGCGAGCACCACCTCGTCACTGGCGCGCATGGTTCCGGGATCGACAGGGCGGGGAAAATGCTATGCCAAAGCGGAGAGAGAAACTGGATCGCTATTCGGTTGGTGACTACAATCGGGACGACTATCACTGATCGGCTGTAAGATCCGCAGTCGGGCTGATCTGCTTAACCTGCACGGCAAAATCGATTCGGAGGGGGCGGACTAGAGCGCGGCACATGAGCATATATCTCGCTTCCGCCCGCGCGCTCCGAACTTGCGGTTTGTTGGCGCTTATCTGCGCTTGGACGCCCCAAAAATCAATCGCTAGGCCGGCAGCGGATGCATCCGCGCATCTCAGCCGCATTGTGATTGGCGCAAGTACCGTGCTAGACGGGAAAGGCGGTGTAGTGCACAACACCCGTATCGTTGTCGAAGGCTCAGCGATTGTTGCGCTTGATTCTAAGGCCGGCCCGCTAACTTACGACCTGCGCGGCTTGACCGTATTGCCCGGCTGGATTGACGCGCACGTGCACATCACCTGGAGTTTCGACGCAGATGGAAAAAATGCCGGACAGGGCGGAAATTCCCAAGACGCCGCGTATTCGGCAGCTTCAAACGCTTACATGACTCTGATGGCGGGATTCACGACCATACAAAGTATTGGCTCACCTGCCGACGTCCCGTTGCGCAACGCCATCGCGCGTAACTTGATCCCCGGGCCGCGCATTCTCACGGCCATCGAGCCGATTTTTGGACCTGCCGCCGCCGCTGCCACACCCGAAGAACTCCGCGCGCTCGTGCGCAAGCAAAAAGAAGCCGGCGCAGACTTGGTCAAGATATTCGCTTCGGGCGGCATGACGCGCGGTGCGATGACTCTCTCGCCCGAGCAATTGAGCGCGGCATGTGATGAAGCAAGAAAGCAGGGCTTGCGAACTCTCGTGCACGCTTACCGGGACGCAGTCCGCGCCGCCATTCTTGCGGGATGCACAGAAATTGAACATGGCTTGGGTGCCACGGATGAAGACTTGAGATTGATGGCGGAACGTGGAACGTATCTGGATCCGCAAGCGGGGCTATTGCTCGAGACCTATCTAAAGTACAAAGACAATTACCTCGCGGCCCCCTATTACACCGAAGAGGGATTTGCCGCCATGCCGGATCTCATTTCAGCTCATCAGGAATTTATCCGGCGCGCCGCGAAAATCCCGGCCCTGAAAATTGTGTATGGCACAGACAGTATCGCCGGCGCCCACGGCCGCAACGCGGAGGATTTTATCCACCGTGTGCGGGACGGCGGCTTCACGCCGATTCGGGCGTTGATTTCGGCAAATTCACTGGCAGCAGAGGCAATGGGAATGGCGCGCCAAATTGGCTCGATCGAGTCGGGCCTGCAAGCGGACATCATCGCGCTGGACGGCGACCCCTTGACAGACATCACGTCTGTTCGGCGCGTTGTATTTGTGATGAAGGCCGGCGTTGTCTATAAGAATATTTCGCGAACCGGCGTAAACGTGCTTCCGCGTCCATAAAAGCGCTATGCGATTTTGGTCACGGACTTATTGCCCGTCCGTCCTGCCCTGTTCCGCAGCCGCTCTGGCCACTCCCCCTGTCGCGGCCAAGCCATTTCGGCACGGAAATTAAGGGGAGGCCTAATTCGGGCAAACACGCCGTAGTAGCGCGTCTGGTTCACCCGGGCTCGGAGCAGCAGTACGGGTGGGCTCGAAAAATCCAGCGCGTCGAAGATTACGCGCGTCGTACCGTCGCGGTACGGTGTCTTCAGAGCGTAGCGAATCTGCCCCTGCGGCGTGCAGCGAGAAAACCGATGCCTGCCCTGCACTATCCGATCGGTGCTGCTTTGTTTAATCTTGGGTGCCAGGCTCTGCAGCATAGCGCCAGGGGCGGCGTGCACACGTAAACAAACCGTGCGCACGCCGCTTACAGGGACTTGAGCCTTCTATCCTAGCGAACGCTCAAAGGTGCGAATATAAAGGCCGCGCCTTGAAAGGCCCCGCCATGCTGGTTCGGGATGCCCAGCGCTCCGACTATCGCTGTGGTGCCGGAAATACCCACCCGGCAGCCTACTTGGTCGTTGGTTCCTCCATTCGTTATATCCAGCTCGGCAGTCTGCTGATTCGTGTCCACCCAACCGTCCGTCGGCTTGACGAATATGTACGCCGCCCCTTGCCCGGTATTGGAACCCACCGTTTGCGCAGGCGCTCCCACCACCACCGTGTCGCCACTGATGGCCACCGACCTTCCGAAATAGCCCTTTGTTGTCCCATCGTTGGAGGTCAGCTGAGCCGTCTGCGTCATATTCACCCAGCCGCCCGTGGTGGGCTCTACAAACACGTACGCCGCCCCTTGCTGAAAGGCGGAACCGACTGTGGTGGCCAGAGGCGCTCCGGCCACGATGGTGTTACCGCTGACTGCTACGAAGTTACCCAGCCGGTCACCGTCTACGCCATGCGAGGCGGTCAGCTTGGCCGTTTCTGTCAGATTACCCATCCAACCGCTCGTGGGCCTTACAAACACGTACGCCGCGCCGGCCGTGGTGGCCTGCACGCCAGGAAGTGGGCTAGGTTGCCCGACCACCACCGTATCACCGTCGATGCCCACCGAGTAGCCGAACTCAGCAAGGCGCACTCCATCCGAGGAAGTCAGCTTCGCCGTCTGCGTCATATCCACCCAGCCGCCCGTGGTGGGCTCTACAAACACGTACGCCGCCCCTTGGTACTTATTAACACCATCGGTGGGTGGATCTTGCGGCGATCCGGCCACCACGGTGTTGCCGCTGATGGATACAGAACGGCCCAACACTTGGTTGCCCACGGCATCGGACGCGGTTAGTTTGGCGGTTTCATGCAGACTCCCTTTCCAGCCGCCCGGCGGCTGGACAAAGACGTAAACCGCGCCACTGCTGCTGCTGGTGCCATGCGCTCCGACCACGATCGTATTGCCGCTGATACTCACGGCGAAGCCGAAAGCGTTCCCTGCATGAGAGTCTAGCGCCGTCAGTTCAGCCGTCTGCTGCATATTGGCCCAGCCAGTTTTCACGAATACGTATGCCGCGCCTGCCTCGTTCGGCAAAGCACACGGGCTGTTCGACCCGTTCCCTGGGCAAGGCGCGCCAACCACCGCGGTATTGCCGCTAATCGACACGGCTGCCCCCATTTGGTTGCCGGGTGCCGCATCGCTAGCGGTCAGCATAGCCTGCTGCACATACGGATCGATGACTACAGGGTAGCGAGCCGTCGTGTCCTCAACTTCTAACAGCAATCGCGCATTCTGCACCTCCATCCGCGCCGGCAACTTCCTTCCCGTCGCGTCGTAAGCGAACAGACCTTTGTAGCGCAGCCGTGGTTGACCTTTGCGGCTGGTCAGCGTCAAGCCCGTTCCGCCGACATCGACGGTCGCAGTCAGATTCCCCTCCAATGCCAACGCAACAGTCAACGGCCGGCCGTCAGCCTGCCCCGGCCGCTCCTTCACGGTAATGCCCTGCTCTAGACCTAGCGGCCCGTTCACGTACCATTCCGTCAGCGCGCCACGTTGGTACTCCACGCGGTTGGAATTCGCTTTGGGAGCGGCGGACTGCACCGCAGCGAGCGTGTCGCCGTAACCGTAGCCGCGCAAGGCGAGTCTCCAATGCCGACTCCCGCTGCGAACGTCAACTCCCTGCGCGGTGAAAGTCGCAGCCAGTTTATGCCGCGCATTGTCCGCCACGATCCCGCTTCGCAAAGCCCGTGCTTGATAACTGGGAAGGTCGCGTCCCAGAGCACCGGAAATGCTGGGCAGAGCCTCCGCAGGCAAGGTTGTCTGGTCCCCGATCGCAGGTTGCGGCTCGCCACCGCTCTCACCCGCGCGCGGAGCGGCCAACAAAGAGGATGATTGTCCTCGACTGCCAGCTTCTGCGGAAAAAGGAAAGCTCATTGCAACGCAAACCAGCATTGCGCCACAGAGGGCAAGGACTGCCCGGCCTCTGTCGGGGGCTTGGTTCATGAACGGCAGATTCATTTCAAGATGCATATCTCCTCCTTGAAAGATTTGAAGTAGCGGTCTGGAGGTTTCCGTGGCAACCCTCTCGCCGTTGCTCCTGACGAATTTATGACTAATTTACGACAAATCTATTCACATCTACCATTAGCTAATATACGAAGTAAATGCTGTCACAGACTCATCGTCCTGTAAAGCATCAATCTGACGTTGACTCATCTACGATCGGTGACTGCAAATCATCGGACGCGGCAATCACCGGCCAATGGGATCTCGATGCCCTGCTTTACCCGCAGCCCAATGCGCGTGACCGCATTGAAATCGACGCTCGGATCGTCGCGCAGAGCCAGGAAGCTGGCTTCGTAGCCAAGCTCAAACGAGCCGATCTTTCGGCCTGGAAAGATGTAGCGCGGTGTGTCAAACGCCAGTGACTGCAGCGCCTCCCTCGGGGTGAAGATTCCAAGATCGATCAAATAGCGCGCCTCGGCGATCGCCGCGTCGGGCTTGCCATCCGAACCAATCAGCAAGGGTACGCCTGCGGCCTTGAGTTTCCGCAGGTTCGCCCGCTGCATGGCCTGCACTACAGGAACACGAACTTTGTCGCCGTATGTCGCATACGACGCGGTCGCTACCACCACGACATGCGCGCGAGCCGCCGCGGCGGCATCCGAATCGGTGATCTCGTACGCCGACACAGGACCGCTCGGCGCCAAATACCCGGGCATATGAGCGGCTTCATCAACCCCGGCCGCGACTATCGCTCGAAAATCCGCGGCCGTTTCGATGTGCGCGGCCACGCGAAGATCGCGCCTGTGGGCAGCACTGACGATGGCCGGCACGAGCTTAGGGTCAAGCCCCCTTGACCCGCGAAAGTATGGATCTTTATTACGCCGGTCGAACTCCTCCGAGAACACCAAGAAGATCTTGACAAACTGGGCGTGCTGCGCGACCAGACGGTCAAGTACCGGATCGATGTCCGAGGCTTCGGTGACGTAGTGGAAGGCGTTGCCGACAAAGTCGCTCAGCTTCATGCCCGGATACACACGCTTTGCCAGAACGTCGACGTAGAGTTTTTCGGGGTGGCCGCCCGGGACGGTGACCCCTCCCATGGCCAATGCGACATCGATTTTTTCTGGACCGGAGAGCGCCGCACGTATGCCGGGTGCCGAACTGGCCAGTACATTGGGATTCATCATGTAGAAAATGCCGGCCGCTTCTGCGGTTGCATTGACTTCGGCAGGCGAGCCGGCCATATGGTTGTGAGCGTCGGCGAATGGTGGCACGACGAAGGCACCCCGAAGATCAACCACGCGTTCTTGCGGCACAGCCGGTGCTTTGGCAAACACGCCATTCTTTACGTAGCGCGCTCCCAGTTCGAAAGCATCGCCGTTCCACCACTTGCCGTTTTCATAGGCGATGATAGGCGCATCGCTCGCCATGCTTATTTGCGCGAAGGCAATCATCATCATCAGCGCCTTCGCGGCGAGCGTCCAGTGCGGTGCCGTCAAATTCGTCAAAATACTGCCCCACGCGAAATGTTTGCGCAGGATAGAATTTCAACACGTCAAATCAAAGCGTCGCGTGTATTTTTGTCGTGAAACGCGGCTACGATGTCGCAAGCGGCATGGGAGGCGTGCTTCAGAGCCTTCTTAGGCTAAAGCGTGCGCGGATCGCTGTGTGATATCTGCGGCTGATCGGCACGGCAAATCCGCTTTGCAGCTCAATCGCGTAATCGCCGCGCTTTCGTTCATGTATCCCCTTGATGCTGGCAATGCGCACCATGGCGGAGCGGTGCACGCGCACAAAACTATCGGGATCAAGCTGGCGCTGCAGTGCTCGAAGCGATCCGCGTATCAGGTGAACCCGGCCGCCCCAGTTCACCCTTAAATAGTGGTCGTCGGCGACAATGGCATCGATCTCATTCAAGTCCATAAACCATCGCCCGCTCTTATGCTTGACGCTCATTCGCTCTATATATTGCCGCTCTTTGACAACAACTTGCGTCGCCGACGGGTGAGACAGCTTCTCGATCGCGCGATTCAACGCGAGACCAAACCGCTCCCTCGTGAACGGTTTGAGCAGGTAGTCCCTGGCATCCATCTCAAAGGCGCGTAGTGCATATTGATCGAACGCCGTAACATAAATACTGATCGGCCGAGCAGGTACTGCCAATCCTTCGATAAGGTCCATGCCGCTGCCGTCCGGCAAGTGGATATCAAGGAACGCCAATTGCGGTCGATGCTCCTCGATCAATAAGGCCGCCTGTCGGCAACTCGTGGCTTCGCCGGCGACCGTCACGCGACAATCCTCTGCGAGATAGCGGCGCAGCTTGGCGCGGGCCGGCGCCATGTCGTCCACGATGACCGCGCGGATGGTACTCATACCGGCACCGGCGAGGACAATCGCGCAAACGGAATGATCAGTGAAACCTCGCCGCCGCCTTGCGGGCGATGTCGCAAAGAGAAGTCGTGTCGATCACCGTACAGAACTTGCAAACGCTCACAAACATTCGTAAGACCGAGTCCCCAGTTTGCCATGCAGGATGCCTTCCCAACCTCGCCGAGTCGCACAGGACCGTCATTGATCACCGTAATGCGCAAGCAGTTCTTGATGACCCGAGCGTTTAAGACTACGGTGCCACCTTGCTCGAGGCAGCCCACCCCGTGTGTGATGGCATTTTCAATCAGCGGCTGCAGAATCATACTGGGTACAGCGGCCGAGCGCGCGTTGCCCTCGATATGGAACTCGACTGTGAGGCGGTCGGGAATCAACATGATATGCAGATCGGCGTATTGGCGCGCCAGTGCGATTTCGTCCTCGAGAGATATCTGCGCGGGCAGTCCGGACAGGGATTTGCGCAGTATCTCGCTTAACTGGCTCAGGGATTCATCGGCGCGTACTGGATCCTCGTATCCCAACGACGATATGGCGTTGAGCGTATTGAATAGAAAGTGCGGATTCAGCTGTGCCGCGAGTGCTCCCAGCCGCGATTCCACCAGAAGCTGCTCGCGCCTGTTGTCACGTTCAAGGTAGGCCATCGCGTAACCAATGCCCAATACCGCGACATAGCTGGTCACGGCGTAGAAGCTTGATATGGTGGTTTGGCGCGTCCACCAAACAAGCTCCGTTCCCGGAATGTCATCGAAAAGCGGTCGTGTTAGCAGTACTCCAGCGCCGCTCGCGGTCACTATGATGGCAATGGCGAGTAGAAGATGCAGCATCAAGCAGCGCCACGAGGCCGGCCCCTTCAGGGGCAATTTCTCCGCGACGAGAAGTATCAGCGGAGTGGCCAACATCCATGGCACCAATGATGCCAATACCTCAGCAAATTTCCATTCCCAATGAGAGGCAGAATTGGCAGGCAATCCGTTAACCAGGAGCGCCGAAGGCGTCCGAATCACCGCAAGCAGCGTCCATGCGGCGACGATGAGCAAGCCACGAGATATTGCGCGACGCTGGCGCGGAACTCCCGACGTCAGAGGGTCGCGTTGCGAAAATGTTCGGTCCACAGATCGGTGACCCAGAGTTGTGATGGTTTTCTTCAACTGGAATTTCCCCTAGGGCTCGACATCTTCTCTGATCCCAAGACAAATACGCACAAGGTCTTAATGCCCTGTTCCTTCCGATTTTACCACGTCGTTCTCGCGGTCAAGGCCGTCCGTTGCTCGCTCGGGTGGCTTCTATTGACTAACACTTTGTAGCCACCCTCGCTGCGCTACTCCTGGTCGGCTTCGCCGAGCCTTGACCGCTGCGCTGCGACGTGGACGTCGCCGTCACGGGCAATTCCGCCCTGACGGAGATGAACATGAAGACAATTCTTTACACCAATGATGAAAACACCGCGACCGGCATGCGAGAAGCCTCTTACCAGGAAATCCTTAACGCAGCCTGCGAGCAAATGTCCCTTCGTGTCCGGCGCGGGACCAGCTTCGGCAACCCCAAAGCAACTCGCGACTACCTCGCCCTCAAACTAGGGAACCTGGAACACGAAGTGTTCGCGGTACTCTTTCTCGACAAGCGCCATCGGCTCATCAGCTATCAAGAGATGTTTCGAGGCACAATCGACGGCGCGACCGTTCACCCACGTGAGGTCGTCAAGGAAGCCCTGAAACAAAACGCAGCGGCTGTCATCCTCGCCCACCCGCATCCCTCGGGCGTGGCAGAGCCGTCCCAAGCTGATGAGTTCATCACGCAACGCCTGAAGGACGCGCTAGGGTTGGTCGACATCCGCGTCTTGGATCACATCATAGTCGCTGGCGGTGACACAACCAGCCTCGCCGAAAGAGGGCTCTTGTAGCCCTCGACATGGCTCGTGGAAATCACCACGTCGCTTTGCCTCGGGGTTGACATGGATACTCCTTCTCGCGCCGCACCGCGGCGCGCTAATCTTCCGCTCCGAGTTGTGAGCCGCTTCCGTGGCATCAAGGCGCATTTGTTGATTGAAATCTCGCGGAGCGATGGGGTTACCCCAGGCAGCAACCGCAAATTCGGACGACGACTTCATTAGACGCGCTTCGATGTCTCGAAACTCCCAGATCGTAGCGATTGCAAAGAACAGGGCTGTGGAAACGACTGCGGTAGTCATGAGTGGGGACATTCGCGCATGCCAGTGTTTTTTGATCGGCATCCATTGCGTCGAGAGCCCGCGTCCGTGGCCCACCTTGAATATAGCGCGGCCATTTCGGCTTGCAATTCAGCTTCAGGCGAGAAATCACGCCTCGCGGCCGCTTCTGCACACGGTATGGTCTCCCGTTGCTCCTAGGCCTGCTTGATCAGCGCATCCCTTTCCTCCGATGTCTTCGGCAACACGAACTGCGCATCTCCCTCTGCCCTCTTAAGAAAGAATAGCGCGTAGTCGCAAAGTCGATACTTGTACTGCTGTGCGAGCATATGCTCCTTCGAGCCGAACAGCGGTGCGGGCCGTGTCTCCCCCAGCATCCGTCGCAATGCGGGAACAGCGCTTGGCCCCGCCTCGATCAGCGCGTTGGCACCGTCCTCCAGGTAAACGTCTGGTAAGCCCCACGTATTGAAGGTCTTGGAGGCCTGCAAGGCATCGGTTAGCACCTTGACTCGCATCTCCGCAGGCACGTCCCGATACGCCTTGTTATCCAACCTCCGCAGCAACAGCAGCGGCAGCAATCCGCCGACATTTTGGTTTTCCATCACCAACGTTCTCAGTGCCGTCGAATCGACGTTGGTGCGAGTCTTCAATTCCCGGTACGCCAGGGAATTGAAGGGCTCCTTCAGCGCCCTGCTCTGCTCCAACAAACGATCCAGCAATGCAGCGTTGTCCATCGCGTGATACGTTTGTGCAGTGTGAGCGGCCTCTTTCATCTGTGCTTCGAGTCTTTCCTTGACAGCAGTCTGCTCCGCGTTCAATCGCACGGGTTTCTCTTTGCTTGTGCATCCGAGAAGACAAATGCACAGCAGTGTCGATACGGTGACTGTTCTTGAGTATTTCATGGGGATGCTCCAGTCATCTGCCGGTTATAGGTCGCTCAAGGCCGGTAATGCGACGGCATGAGGGAGAGTGGCTGTGCCGTCGTTCTCCGAGCCGGATGTCGGTGCCCAGGCGTTCCACGCTGCCACCGCGCTCTGAAATTCCACGTCCAGGTCCTTCCATGCGGGCGCCGTGATGAATTTCTGTCCGGTATCGGTACTGTCTAGGTAGTAACTCCAGAAGTAGTAGCCGAGAATTTTATTTTTGCACGTCTCGGATGCGTAACAGACCGGCACATCGACCGCATAGAAGAAGGTGTTGGCCGGCCAGCCCCCGGGGTCGTCGTTCAATGTGCTCGGCTTGCCGTTGGACCCCGGCAAGCCGTAAGTAGCGTCGAACGTGCCATTATTCAGCAGGCTATAGTATGCATACGCCCAACCGTCGATTTGGTCAATCGCCCAGCCGTTGGCATCCGACCGGGTCCCTTGCGGCTGGTCACTGGCGTACAAATTCGTCTGGTCAGTGACGTTGTAGACCCAGGTCATTTGAATGATCGGATCCTGACTGCAGTCACAGTTCACACCGCAGTTGGCTGGGTTGAATGTGAAGGTGTCGCTCAACGGAAAACTGTTTCCCGTGGGCGTCCCGGTGAAAGTCCACGTTCCACACTCCAGTGTGGGTGTGCAACCGATGAACAGAAGACAGGCGAAACACGCGGCGCCCGCCACGGTACGCATTTTCACCTTCTTTGCTTTCATGGGGAGTCTCCCGTTTTAAGATTGATGAAGGCCCGCACAAATGCTAGCGGAACAACTCCGCCGCCACCGCACGCGGCCGTGTTTCCCACAACGCCGACATACTGCGTCGAATCCTCGCATCTTCTTCACGCGCGAAGCGCGCCAAGTGCACCAGCGCGGGGTCATCGGCGTTCGGCGCTTCGGTATCCTCGATGTGGTCGACGGCCTCCTCGGCGACATCCAGGAGGAGTGCGTTCGACGCCGCCGCCACCGAGCGGGCCGCCGCCAGCAAATCCGGATTGTGTGGCTGATCGGGATAGTCCAAGTGCGCCTCGAACAACAGCCCCCGTAAGCGATCCCACGTCGCGTTCTTGCCGTAATTGCGGCCGGCGAAAGCGACGAGCGAGAAATCCCACAGCACGTCTAGTTTGCGATCAAGAAAACGATAATCCGCCTCCAACGCCGGTCCGATCAGTCGGCCCTCCGCCCGCATCCTCTGTTCCATCGGTGTGCCCACATACGGAAGCGTGCGGCAAAATCCGGCAACCGCATACCCGTCCGCGCAAAACTCGCGCAGGAAACGCAGATTGTTGCGCACCGATGCCAGGGTGCTCCAGGGCTCCATCAGCATAAATCCAAAATCAAAGCTCAAATCCAACCGACGCAACACTTCACCCGCGCGAAAGTGCACCTGTGGCGTGATGAGCTTGTTGATCGTCTTGAGCATCTCGAGATCACCCGCTTCAACCCCGAGATAGACATGCGTCAGGCCCGCTGCGACCAGGGGAATGAGCACCTCTTCGCGAACTTCGTCCGAGCGGCACGAGAACTTGAAGCGCATCCGCCGGTGCAAGCCGCGCCCTATCACGTCCCGCGCGATGCTTCGGGCCCATTCGCGAGCGCTTCCGCCCCCAGCCAGGAAGTCATCGTCTTGAAACAGAATGAGCCGCACGTCGCGCTCGCGCACCAAATGTTCCATCTCATCCACCACATCCACGGGATTACGTCGACGACGGCCGCGCGTTCCGTTCCCCTCATAAAACGTGATGATTGAACAGAATGAGCACAGCCACGGACAACCCCGAGAGGCCAACACCGAGGCACAGGGCAGCTCCATTGCATCGTAGGCAATGTCGGCGCGCTCGGGCCAGGGTAGCGAATCGAGCGCCGGCGCATTCATCCGCGGGGCCGTCGTCTGCACCCGCTCACCCTCGCGCCATGCCATTCCAGCGATCTCACGCCACGAGACACCGGCAAGAATTGCCTCGGTCAATTCCACGATCGTACGCTCGCCTTCGAAGCGCACCACGCTGTCCAATTCTGGGATCTGCTGCAGCAAGGTCTCCGGTGCGAACGAGGCATAGTGCCCGCCCATCGTGAAGTGTGGCGCAACTCCCGCCGCCCGTAAGGCCCGGATCGCTTTCGCGAAGTCAGGCACCATGAACTGGAAAATCAAGGAAAACCCGATGATGTCCGGCATCCACCGCCGTGCAGCGGGTGCCAACGCGTCATCACCGGTGGCGAAGCTCTCGATGCGCACGTCGTGTCCGGCCTGCGCCAGGCTGCTTGCCAGGTAGCGCAGGCCTAAGTTGTCTTGTTCTTGAAATCCGACCAGCATCACGCGGCCGCGGCGGCCGTCCATTATCGCGACTTCAGCTGTGCATTCAGCGCCTCCAGTGCGGACTGTCCCAAGCCGAGCGTCGTCCGAACCGATTGCACGGCCCGCCGCAACTGCTCCTGCGACATATCGGGCGCTCCCCTGATCAGCATCTCGAAATCGGCACCTTCCTGCGACTCCCCGGGCTTCGTCTGACTCAGAAGTTGCTCAAGGAGCCTTAGGCGAATCAGATCCGGAGGGCCAGGATCACCACCCAATATGGGCGGAACGCGCAGGCTGCCAATCTCCTGGAGAATCCTGCCCCAATCAATCCTGCGACGAGTCGAATTGCCGTACGTGGCGAGCAAGATCGCACTGGCGCCCGGCGCCACCGGAAACGCACCGCCGGTCACATGATCGAAAAAATCAGACGACCCCGGGGCAGGCCCAGCATCGGTCTCGACAAACGTACTTGAGTCATCGCCGCCAAACATGAGTTGCAACCATCCGGCAAATTGCAGATTGTCAAAAGGATCGATCGCCACGACGCTCGCAGCGCCGCCCGCCGTGCCGATCACGTGATCGTCCCCCATGAATGGCCATGCATTCGCTGGAGAGAACGTGCTCAATTTGCCGTCGATGGGCGTGTTACTCGATAGCGGCGCATCACCGCCAATGGTGAAGGCATCTGCCCGTACATTGGCTGGGCCGGGAGGACCGATCCCCGGTGGTACCCCATACCAGCGCGTCGCTCTCCACAGCCCCCAACCACCTACACTGAAATTCCAAATCACGTTGCGTTTCGACGTCACGTGACGCCCCGTGTTCCAAAACAGGAACTGGTAGAGCTGCTTGCCGTCCAAAGACGTGGCGAAGTCCGCCGCTTGACGATTGAACGAGGAAGGAACGGTCACTGAGTTGGTGTCAATTCCCGCCGGAATGGTGTCGCCGCTGGGCCAAAGTTTTGCATCGGTCGTGAATACGTCCATGTCCCGATTCTCCTGGTGGCTTATCTAATGCACGTTTCCCGCTGTGGATTCAATCAACAAGATTTGTATTCCTGCCCGCATTGACTGTCAACTACTACGAGTGGCAATTGCTCTTGGGGCTCAACGTTGTGTTGAACACAATCTCGGCCGTCCAGCACTACTCTGCTGCGCCGCACTGCGACATACGCCACTTCCGCTGGTACTGAAGTCGCCGCATCTAATACGGTAGGCGGTAAGAGTTTTGCCGCGGGTGTCGGTCGCGGTCTGCAGCGAGCCGCCAGGACAGCTCGCAAAGTCGCGCGCATGCACGGCACGCCCATCTCTTTCTGGCAGTACAGCAAGGTCGTGGCGAAAGAGTCTTAAGACTCTTCCGCAAATTTCCTCACCGGCATCGGCGGTGCGGGGTATCAACCCATCTTGGAATTCCAGTACGCCCACGAGCGTGGATCGATGATGCCCAGCGGCGCGTGATCCAACGCCTCACGAAAATCCTCGTCCGACAGGTAGCGTCGCAGACCCGCATATCTTCATGACGCCCATAAGTGAAGGCATACGCCATGAATCGCACCAGCTCCGATAATGCCCTCTCGGGTGCCTCAAACCAAATGACCCGCTCGGCCACCAGCTTCGTCAACGCAGTTACCGGGATTGGCTTCATAACTCACGCCCCAAGTCATCTCCCCGGCTTCGCTCCGGCGAATCGATATTGGGCAGTTGATCGCCGCTACCGCGTCGCTCACACGCGCCTAAGTTGGTAAACGCCAATGCGCTCCAGCGCTCCCTTGAGTACCGGCAACTGCAATGCCCGCGCTTCAATCCCGTCATCCAGGCCGAGCGCAAGCACCGAGTCTGCCGCGACAATTTGGCCGGCCGCAGCAACACTGCAGACTCGAGAGGCGATATTGACGGTGTCACCCAAAAATGATCCCTCGGACCTAATGACGGCCCCCGCGGCAAGACCCATTCGGGTCCCAAATTCGCTAAGACCATTGACGCCGTCCAACCAATCTTGAATGGCGAAAGCCGCCCGAATTGCGTTCGCCCCTTTCTCGAAAGCGGCCAACATCCCGTCGCCGATGAAGGATATCAACACACCGTCATTTTTCGAGACGATAGTACTCATTTGCGTATAGACCTGAGACAAGATGCCAACAAAGTTGTGGGCGCCGACCGTTTCAAGCATGGGAGTCGCGCCAATGAGGTCAGTCATCAAGATGACGCGCACTTGCGCTTCCGGCGGCGCTAACTGCTCGCGAGACGGATCGATCAAGCCCAGAATTCTCTTCATTCCCTCCGCCCAGTGGGTGGTCAAATCGACCCACTGGATATCCCGAAGCGTTTCACCACCCCCCACGGGCCTGTCGGGGACTTCACCACCATCGAAGAGAACGGGTATGAACCAGGCGCGATCGGTCGATCTTCGCCGCAGCTGATCGACGGCGATCGTCAATTCGACGTTCATGTAGGAACTCTCCCGCCCAGCGTATCGCGGCGACAGGCAAGAAAGAATGCCCCATCCTCAATGGCTCGGCGGATCGCGCTTTGCCACCGCTGACCAGGCTGAATTCGCTCGCGGTCAAGCCACACAGTGACGCGATTGCGCTTCAGTTCAGCGCAGAGCCTCTCCACCAAGGGTGCGTCTTCCCGAACATAGGACACGAATACGTGAGGGTCGCGCCTGTCCTTTGACGACGTCATGGTGTGGTCCATGATGACCTGAAACAACACACAATTACAGAACTACAATCGATGCGGGTGCGCGCTGACGACACTGGTCGCAGAATCAATCTTGGCAGCGATGACCTGGAGCTGCTCTTCCGCCATCCCCAAAACGTCGAACTCACTATGAATGATCTCATTGACGCCGAATTCCACGATCACGCGCCGGGGAAGCATGTTGATGTTTTGGAATTTGATTGCAGAGACATCCCTTCTCAATCTGTTTGCTCTTTCCTCATCGGTCCTGTGCGAGCATCGATCGGGGCATCATCGGCAGCGCGCGCCGGTCGGAGAGATGGGCTTCAAATTTTGTGGTTCTCCTTGCAATGAGCTTTCGACGGCATAAACAGGTCCGCCGATCTCTTTGCCGCGCTTACCTGTCGAGTCCCCACTCTCGTACAGGGATCGCTCCGCCCGCGCGCTCAAAAACCAAATTGAATTCTGCGCGCTGTCGGAGCAAACACCGATCGTCGGCCCATTTATTCCACGTCCCATTGACATCCGTCGCTTATACGCTGACCGACTTTCCCTCCCGTCGCTCGAACAGTTCGGGCGATGAAAGTCCAAACATCTAACTTAGGAGTATTGAAATGAGCAATCGCAATCAACAAACCACCCCATCCGCCGCCGCGGCCCCCTCTCCAAACTACTTGAATGTCTTCACCGTCGAGGAGTACGAGAGCAACGGCAAGACCGCAAAAAAGTGGACCAAGATCGGCGCCGCCTTCCCGCACAAGGAAGGCAAGGGCTTCTCCGTCGAGCTCAAGGCGTTTCCAATCGACGGACGCCTGGTGGTTCTGCCGCCCGACACCGGCGATGACAACGGCCGCAACGGAACGTAGGCGCGACGCCTCCCTCTTTGGGGCCCTAACGGGCCCCTTTTTTTAATTCACCCACCGAATTCGCACCGATGCGCGCACACGCATTAGGCAACCAACCTAGGGCCTTCGTCGGGCATTCCCTTCCTGCAAGCGATCGTACACCTCCTCGCGATGCACCGGTATTTCCTTCGGGGCGGCAATGCCCAGCCGGACTTGGTTGCCCTTGATGTCAAGTACCGTCACCGTGATCTCCTGACCAATCATCAGGGTCTCGCCCACGCGCCTCGTTAAAATCAGCATCGGCCGGTCCTTAGGATATTTACAATTCGAATGTAGCACGGCATTTGCTCCATCCTTTCACGATTGGCGCGTTTTCTTCGAATTGATATATCTTTAAGACCAAGAGAGCTTACTTGAATGGGGGTCCATGCGCCCAGGCGACGAGCGAGTAGCGTATCCCTAAGGTTACGGGCGTCACTTGGTGAGCGAGAAAAGACGGGAACACAATGATGGTCCCGCGGCGGCGGCGCGGGTCAAGCCGCGGACAGGCGCACAACTCCAAATCTCCGCCGGCATACTCGTTGCCGTCGGACAATTGCACCGACATACTCAGCTTACGCGTGGAGGTCTGGCCGCCGCCGGCGTCCAGATGCCAACCGAAGCCATCGCCCACTGCGTACTGGGCGAACTGAATCTCATCGACTAATCCGAACAAGTCGTACTTAAACCAGCGATTGACCGCTTGAAAGGTGTCCCATACCTTTTGGTACAACCACTCACTATCCTCTTGGATCTCGATCCATCGAATAGTCGATTTGCGGATGTTGGGCCTCGCGTACATCATCGTACCGGCACGCTGTCGGCGATTCTGGCTCAAACTGAAGATTCGGTGGCATTCTTCTGCTGAGAAAATGCCCGTAAATACCAGGGGTGATGAGACATGACCGTTTATGCCCAAACCTACGCGAATGCGCTCCGCACTCTCGGGCTGGGTCGCTACATTTCTCGGATAGATCAACGAGCCCGTTCGCTCGTCGCCCATGTTTAGCTGAAGCTTACGCACGCCTGGGCCGGAAGCTTACTTAGCTTTTGGCGAGATCTCGTACCGCGTCTACATTGATCGCGAACAACTGCACGGCCGTGGCGGTGCCAAAGCTCGCGACGCCTTCGGCACTGGCAAGATACTGGCTAAAAGCGTCTTCCGGGGTTAGCGTACCCGGGAAAGTGTTGGAATCGAAGCGTTCAATGGCGAACGAAACGCCGCTGGGCTGAGCCTGCGGGTCTTGTATGACAAGACTGACTGGATTGATACCCATTTCAACGGTTTCGGTGCCGGTGTCAACGTTGAAGATGGTGATGAAGACGGCTTCGACTGCGCTGCGTATCGCCGCGACGATCGGGTCCTGCGTAGCTCGAGCCAGCATGACGCGATGCTTTTCTTCCAGCTGCGCAGCGGTGAAAAAGCCCACTGCAAAATAGCGGGTGGTGGGAACGTCGCGGCTCATCTACCCTCTCTTGGCGTGTCGTCATGACTGGAATAACATTAGTGCATCGCTTTGCAGCCCACCACACCCAAAAGGTCTATCCGTTGGTACGACCTAATCGACTTCGCTTAAGGGTAGCGCTCATCGCGACGGGCTTGCTCGGCGGATTTTTACTGTGGCCCGCTCCCACCAATGTCGCCCCAGCCACTTCCGAGAATCCGCGCATCGTCGCGTGGGTTGATTTCGATGTCGAGCCGGTACGCCGGGGCGTGGCCAGATTTCAAGAACATCTCAAAGCGCAACGCGTCGAGGGAACCCGACCCGTTGAAGTCAAGCTCATCGATGTCGATGCCGACAATCCTGCACGATTTACGATGAAAATGAGGCAGCTGATTGCCACGAAACCCACCCTCATCCTGGCCTCATCCGTCGCCGTGGCGGAAACCCTGCTGACGCTGCAGACAAAAATTCCGATCTATTTCGTCATTCAATCAGATCCCGTGCGGGAAGGCCTGGTACCCTCCTTGGTATCGACAGGATCCCTCACCGGCTACACCTTTTGTGTGCCCCTCGACGTGAAGATCATGGAACTGATTCGCCGCGTCTTTCCCGACGCCACGGTCGTGGGCGTCGTGTCAACGAATTATTGGCTGGAAGGGGCGAGTATGAGCCAGGACCTATTCACGCAGGCCAAAACGCTCGGCCTTAAGCTGCAAGTTTTCAATCTGCACGACCCCTCTGAGATAAGCCGAACGCTGGGAGGTCTCAAGGCGCGTGCGGTGCAAGTGTGGTACATACCCTATTCGGAGATCGCCTTCCACCACGGTGCGGAGCTCGCGGCAGCGCTGGCTCGCACCCCTACCCCTACCGTCTATGCACGCCGCAAATTCTTGAGTATGGGTGGCCTGATTTCGGTGCAGTCCGTGGATGAGAAAGCGATGGAAACTTGGGCCAGATCGATCGCTAACATTTTGAATGGCGTGCCGGTCGGCAGTATCCCGGTCATGCGCCCGAAGGAGATCGAGATTGCCGTGAATGCATCGGCACTCGCCCGGCTTGATCGCGAGACTCGGGACCGCCTGGCGCGCGAGGCCACCGTCTTCGAGTGATGGGTAGTCTTTAGGGGAGCTGAAGCGTGCAATCCGCGACGATGAAGGGACTATTCCGGCGCTATGTGGCCACGCTCGCGGGTCTCGTTTCCGTGTCCGTGTTGACGGTGGGGTCGATCCTGGCCCTCTACCACTACTCCCAAGACCAGCAGCGGGCGCATGAGGTCCAAACCGCCGAGGCCCATGCGGCGTGCGCCTCCATCGATGCATACCTGCGAGATATCGAAGGCGTGCTGCGCTCACTGTCGAGCCGATCATCGGAGGGCGCGACGGCCGGTCGCGAGCCCCAAGCACGCGATTTTCGCGACGCATTGAAATTTGAACCGGCGATCTTGAATATTCAAGCGTTGGATGCCGATTTTTTGGAAACCAACTTCGTATCGAGAGTAGCCGCGAATCGCATCGAATCCCACCGTCCACAAGCGGAGATTCGGCAATTGCTTGAGCACTGCTCGGTACCGTTCTGCTACGGCCCAAGCTTCATCCGCGATCAAACCGAACCCTTTGTCACCGTAGCGGTCAAGGGCAGCGGGCGCGCGGAATCCCTCGCTGCCGACATCAGCGTGCGATTCATCGACGACGTTCTGGCCAGACTTTCGATTGGCAAAGCCGGACGCGCCTACGTGGTCGATCTCAACGGCCGCTTGCTGGCGCATCCTGACTTACGCACGCTGCTGCGCCAGAGCGACGTATCGTCCTTGCCCCAAGTGCGACAAGTCAAGGCCGCCCTCTCGAAGGGACAAGCGGAGTTGCCTTCCGTTTGGGGGATGAGTCCCGACGGCGGCGCCGTATTTTCGAGCGCAGCCAAGGTTTCAGGTCCCGATTGGCTGCTGTATGTCGAGCAGCCAGCCAGCGAGATACTGCGCCCCGTCTGGGCAACCATTGGGGTGACGATGACCGTGCTGGCGCTTGGAATGGGCGCGGCGAGTCTCGCCTCATTGTGGTTGGCACGGCGCCTCACCAGGCCCATCTTGCAGCTACGCGACGGCGCGCAAAGATTAGGCAGCGGCGACTTGTCGGCCAAAATCGAGATCCAAAGTCGTGACGAGATTCAATCGGTGGCGATTGCCTTCAATGGCATGGCAGACAGTTTGCGAACACTGTATGAAAGCCTGGAATCCAAGGTCTTGGAGCGAACCTTGGATCTGAAGCAAGCGAACGAACGAATCACCACCCAAGCGCGAGAATTATCGGTGCTAAACGACAGATTGGGTGTTCAGCTACAGGAACTCAATGTGAAACGCGACGCGGCGGACCGGGCGAGCGCTGCCAAGACCCGGTTTGTGGCGGCAGCCAGCCACGACCTGCGCCAGCCCATGCATGCCGTCGGCCTGTTGGTGGGAATCCTCGCCGAGAGACAAATTTCGCCCGAAATCAGCGGCCTGCTCAACAAGATTCAACTGTCCGTCGCGGCGCTCGAGAATCTGTTTGAAACACTCCTCGATATCTCGAGACTGGATGCCGGCATTGTGGCCCCGCACCTAACTTGCGTGAGTTTAGCCTCACTGCTCGAGTCAGTCGAACTCACCCATTCGCAAAGCGCAGCGGACAAGGGCTTGACGCTTCGCGTGCATCGTCCGCGTACGTTGGTCCAGACGGACAGTGCGCTGCTCCTCAGCATGCTTGGCAATCTCGTATCCAACGCGATTCGCTATACCGAGCGGGGCCACATTGATGTGTACTGCCGAAAACGCGAGCGATTTGTCACCGTCTATGTGTGCGACACCGGCATCGGCATTCCGGCGGCGGAACTCGAACTTATATTCGAAGAATTCTATCAGCTGAGCGATAACCGCTCTCGAGGCCAGGGGCTTGGGCTAGGCCTTGCGATCGTGAGAAAGACGGCGGAACTCTTGGGTTTTCGGTTGTCCGCAAGCTCGACCATAGGCGTAGGGTCTGTGTTCGGCATTCAGCTGCCGATCGCCGCCGCCCATCAATTCCAGCAAATGGCGCCCGTGCCGGTGTGGGCGCAGGATTCCGTGTTGACTGGCGCCTTCATTGTCGTCATCGATGATGATCAAGAGAGTCGCTTTGCGACCGAAGCGATTTTCAAGTCCTGGCGCTGCCATGTGATTGGCGGCGCCTGCGGCGCCGCGGTGCGCCAGGAACTCTCGCAGCATTTACGCCAGCCGGACTTGATCGTCGCGGATTATTGGCTCGACAATGGTGAAACCGGACTCGCCATCATTCAGGACTTGAGGCGCGAGGCGGAAATGTGCATTCCAGCCATTATCCTTACCGCCGATCACGATGTGGGGCGCGCTGTGCTGGCGCAAACGATGGATATCGCGTTTCTTCAGAAGCCCGCCAACGCTCAACGGATTCGACGCATCGTGATGGATCTCATCCCGAAATTGGCGAATGTGCAGAGTCAGGCGGTCTCATCGGAATGAGCACGCGGACGAACACATTCGTCAAAGCGAAGACCGATGCGACCCGCCGCAATGACGGCTTGCGTGCGGGTGGTGACATTCAATGCGCGCAGCGCCGCCGACGTGTGTATTTTTACGGTGCTGCTGGACAAAGATAAATCCTTAGCAATAACCTTGGCCGACTTTCCTTGCAGTATCAGGAACAACACTTCAGATTGTCGCGGCGTTAGCCCAAGATCGCCTGGGGTTGCGTGCTCCGCGGTGCCGGGCTTATCCGCGAGAGTGCGTGCCGCAGTTCTGCTCCCCACGCTTCGGTCGCGCAAGAACGCCTCCGGAGGAATATAAATCCCCTTGGACAAGACCAACTGCAGTGCCGCGAACAGCACAGCCGAGGACGAGCTTTTCGGGATGAACCCCATCGCCCCCGCATCGATGGCGTCTAAAATGGTCTGCTTGTCATCGCTCGATGACAACCCCACCACCGGAATGAGCGGGAATTCCGCGCGAATCCTCGATATGGCGTTGATCCCAGACGTGCCGGGCAAATTGATGTCCATCAGCACCAGCTCGATACCGGGATCCTGGGCAACGAGTGACAGCGCCTCTTCACACGTTCCTGCCTGATACAGCGAGTCGTCCGCCACCAAGCTCCGCAGCAGCAAGGCAATGCCCTCGCGGAACAGCACATGGTCATCGACCAGCAGTATCTTCATGATGGTGGGATTGCCTTCAAATCAACGGCTTAAGTCTCACGCAAGCCGCTCCTCAGTACTCTAGCACGCCACTTCCGCTGAAGGCTCATCGCCGGCCCCGCGCAAAGGGATAGGCCATTCGGGTCACCCGTAGGGACGATTCAAATCCACCTCGCCAATACGTCTAATGGAACCTCGCGGATTGGGGAACACCGACTCCCTGAATTCGAAGACTGGCGTTCGCCGGACCGCAAGAAACAAGGAAAGTGGACCCTGGCCAAGGATGGCCACCCCAAGCTATTTGCCGCTGCCGGACAAAGAATCTTGCGAAAATCCTCGTGAATGCTCGGCATATCATCGACGAATTGGACACGTCGGTTCTCGGACGTGTTCATGCTGACTCCGCTACCCGATTTAGGGGAAATTCAACTACGAACGCGGCGCCCCGGCCTAGGCCCTCGCTAAAGGCGGTGATGCTCCCCTTCATCTCTTTGACCGCCAGCGCACATCTGTGTAGGCCAAACCCTTGGCCGTTCTTGCGGGTGGTAAATCCGTGAGCAAACAATCGCGTTAAGTTTTCCGGTGCAATCCCTTCACCGTTATCCTCGATGCGGATCCGCAAACGCGGCGCATCGGAGTTCTCCGCAATATCCACCTTTAATTTGATTTGATGCGGTTGCTGGGCGCTACCGTTGATCGCGTGCTTGGCATTGCCGATCAAATTGATCAAGATTAAAGTCAACCAATCAATTGATTGCGGCAAACACACCGCGGGCGTAATTCACCGGAGCGTGATCTGCCAAATCACGCAACGGAACGTTTTCCAACACTTGCCACCCATATCGACGGAGATAATCGACTCGCGCCGGCAGCCGATCTGCCAGGATGAACGAAGCGTCAGGGTTATCGACGATGCCCGCATCCTGCGTCAGGTAGGTAAGGTTCCCGACATGCCGATACCCGAGGAGTTCAGGCGGCTCATCCGTCACCGCATCACAACAGTCGACGAATCGGACGCTGTGCGTCGTCAATACGGTGCCCACAAATTCGGCATTACCGACTCGCGGTGAGCCAATCGTGACCAACCACTCCGGCCGCCAAATCGTTGCCGCAAGTGTCGCCATCGCCGCGCCCAAGCTGTGCCCGGTTAAAATGAGCTTCGATAAATCAGGTCTTGAGTGCGCAATCCATTCATCGATTTGCGGTTTCAATGCCCGCAGAGCGATAGCGAATCCGGTATGCACCATTCCGGCAGACTCGCGCCACACCAAAGGATTGATTCGCAGATCCGTGAACAAGGCCTCATAGTTATCAGGCTGAGTACCTCGAAACGAAAGGAGGGTCTTGCCGTCGGCGCCTACCGCAGCAAAAGCGGCCACGCCCCTCGCGGGATCGCCAAAAAGCGCCAGGTCAGCGAATCCCACCCGCCCCAGTGCTTCCACCAGCCGCGCTCGCTCGGCTGCGGATTCCTCAGCCCGATAGTACGCAAGTCGAGCAGCCTCGACCGAGAGCTGCGAAATCGAGTAGTTCTGTCCGTTCTCAAAGAGCGTCTCCCGGCGCTCCGGATGATAAAGCGCCGTGTTACTCGGATCGTAGGTCAATGTAATCGGCATATAATCCCTCCCGCACCGATCGGTTGCCGCTCTGGTCGCGACGTGAATTCCAGCACTGCACACTCACGGAGTCCCCGGATTGCCATACCTCATCAAGATTCTGCAGCAACCACTTCAATCCGCCGATGTCATACGTTGTTGTCCGGATAACTCATCCCCATGAAGCGGTTGGTGTTGGCGGTGGCGTTAGCGTGGGCGATGGCGACGGTGGGATAGCTGACATTGGGTAACTCGACGGGCGCGGGAACGGTGCCGGCGATTGCGGGCGGTGTGGCAGGCAGCGCGGCGGCGGCGGCGCTGAGACTCGCCTGCATGCCGTTGGGCTGGGCTTGCGCGCGGTCGACGACGTCCGCAGGTTCGGGTTGCAGCAGAGAGGAATCTATGTATGGGAGTCCCTCGTTTCCGGGAACGTCGAGGTTCAACGAGCTCAACAGATCGGGTGCAGAGGCATCGCGCCGAGTCAACGGTGGATCACTCGGTAGGAACAGCTTGCGCACTGTGGCGATGATTGAGGTGTGATCGAAGTGTCGCTCTGTGCCATCAGCGGCGGGTGGCGGGCGTATTTTGCTCCCGGCCTTTATGTACGGGGAGATAAGGACCGCGGGCACCCGGACGCCGTAGGTGTCGAAGGCGTAGTTATAGTCCGTGTTGACGTTGGCGTCCGGCGAAGCAGCCAGAGGCGGAGGCACGTGATCAAAGCAGCCGCCATGTTCATCGTATGTAATGACTAGAAGAGTTTTCTCCCAGCACGGCGATGCTCGGACGGCGTTGTAGACTTGGGCGATTAGTTGTTCGCCATAGGTGACGTCGTGCGGTGGATGCTCGTCGTTGGGGATGTTGTTGAGAAACAAATCCGAAAAATAACGGGGCTCGATGAAACTATAATTGGGAAGACTTCCCGTCTGTGCGTCCGCGAGAAACTGGCTGAAGCGGCGAAAATGGAACAGCGCGGACAACCATATATCGCCGAGCAATATGGATTGCGGCATGTCATGAAAGTACACACGCCAGGGTTTGCCTGCCTTCTGCAGCCGATGGAAAATGCTTTCTGCCGGAAACGGCACGAGGAAGGTGTTGTTGTCGACGTGGCCGCGGGCAGTTCCGGTGTGCGCGAAGAATCGATTGGGCCAAGTTTGACAAGGCGCAGAGGCATACCAGTCATCGGATACGCCGAATGCCATTGCGAGTTGGCTGATGACAGGCACCTGCGTGGGGTTGAAGAAATGCATGGCGTTTCGAGGCGCAAAGGGGCCATCCTTGGACGCTGGTTGATTGGCGTAGTTGGCCGCAAAGCCGCTCATGTTAGGGGGCGCTCGAGTTCGCTTGCCATCGGGTCCAAAAAGCTGTTGGTTGATGTCCTTGAACTTCTCGCCGGGGTCCGGTTTGGGTGTACAGGCGATATCAGTGGGCATTCCGTCGCCGCTCCACACGCCGATGGTTGCGTTCGCGTAAGGGTTGCTTTCGTTAAGCGTGAGTCCGCGGTAGTCCGGATCGTCCGGATACAGCCGTCCCAACATGCAGTCGAACGAACGGTTTTCGAGCATGAGGACGATGAGGTGCTGAATGTCCGCGGCCATGTCAGTTGTTCTTTTCCGGAATCTTGAAGCCAACATAGCCGGCGCTGCTTATGCCCATGAGTGCAAGCAGGGTGCCGCCGAACTCCGGCATGGCGAGATTCCGGTAGACCCCGATAATGAACACGCCACCTAGGATAATTGTCCAGCAGAAGACCTGCAGCCGATGGATTGCAGTACCGTTAATATCGGTGATGATGTCCCTCAAGAAGCCCTGGGTGGTGAAGGGACGGATGTTCGCGTGGTAGGTCGCGAGGCGGTTATTCAGGTCATTGATTTCCAGCGTGAGCTGAGCGATGCGTTGGGCGCTTGGCGGCGACGGCGACTTCAACTCCTGGGTCTTCGCATCGATGTCGGCGTACGCTCGTTCAACGTCGTCATAGCTGTTGAAGCCGAGGGCGCGCAGGCCGCGATTGACAAAGTCAGCGGGGGAATCTTTGTTAGCATCCACCGCCACTGCTGCCAGCGCCGTAGCGCCGGAGATGCCCATAAGCACCAGGGCTTGCTGGCTGACGGTGTTGTAGTCCCAGGTCGCGATGTATAGGAATATGAAGGAACAAAAGATAAGTACAAACCAAAACGCCATCTGGCAGCGGGCCAGACTATAGGTCTGCTTGGTCGGCTCGATTTGCGGCAAGTAGCTGTCGCGCAATGTCGTGCTGTGCTGCGCGCTAACGACTACTAGGACGACGACCGCAACTATGAGAATGGCGGCGATGGCGAGGCTGATGGGGCTGAATACCTTGAGGTGCAACAAGTCGGTGCCGTTTGCACCCGTGATGGTGGGTTTGGCGGCAGTTTTGTCGGTGGTCTTTTCCCCCAAGGCGACGTCGACTTCGACGGACGGATGTGCGACCGAGGGCGCGCCCAAGAGCGAGGTCCATAGATCCCTGTTCTTATCGTTGCGTTTCAGCTCGAAACCTAGGCTACGCGAGTCTTTGCGGTACAAAGGGTCGGAGAGACCATGCACTTCCTGGCCATTGAAGAAGAGTACGTAGCGAGTTGAATCGATAGTTGCGTTCGGCGCCGCCAGGTTTGTAACCTGCACCCAGAGCGTCTCATTGAGTCCAACCGGCGTCCCTGGATTATTTCCATTGAGGAAAGTAATGGCGGGAGGCGGGTCGGCAGCGGCCAAGGGCGCCTGCGTGGCAGCAAACAAAGCAGGCAAAGACAGGCAGACCAACCACAGTATGGGGGACGGCTTATTCATGGACCCTCCTTGGTACGGCGTCTTCGAGCAAATCCCAACTAATCGCTGGCTCATTCTAGCGCATGCGCGCGAATTTGCATAAATAAGGTACCCAGGGCGCTCGGAATCTCGCGGTATGCTGGCATGGTTTCACATCAGCCCGATCGCTTTGACTCTCCGCTCGTGATCCTAAGCGCTTCTACAAGCCAAGGAGGATTTAGCCTGCAGTTACGCCCCGTTTCACGCGCTTGATAACGTCCTTTATCGACAGGCCCGAGCGATAACCGCCAATTATCGTCGCGCGTTATCTAGGCAGCCGCGCTCCTCACATACAGAGATAAGTGAATTTCCACTACCTCACAGCCTGCACACCCCGCGCTAAGGCTTCGCGCAATTCGCGCAGCTTCGGCGGTTTGCTCAGGGCACTATCCACGTTAAGCTGTGTGTCTCCTTCCGTAGCGAAACGCTGCCCCCAACCCGTCAACAAGACCACAATCGTGTGGGGTGCTGCGGCCTTCACCGCGGCACACACTTGGCGCCCGTCGACGTAAGGCATTCCAAGATCCGTGATCACCGCGTGAAACGGATTGCCCTGTGCGCGCGCCCCCAGAAAGGCGGCGATGCCCGCTTGTCCGCCGCTCGCCGTCACGATGGAATGGCCGTCACCCTGGAGCGCATCCTGCAACGATTTGAGCACTGCCGGATCGTCGTCCACGACCAGGATCCGCAAGTCCTTCGGCATTGCGAGCGCCGTCTGAGATTGAGCGGGCACATGAGCAGATTCCGCGGGCTCGGGAAAACTAAATCGCATCGTAGTACCCCGCCCCAGCGCGCTTTCGATCTCGATCATTGCGCGGTGCCGCTGCACCATGCCATACACCATGGCTAGCCCTAGGCCTGTGCCCCGCTCGCCTTTGGTGGTGAAGAACGGTTCCAGGCAGCGTCGTCGCGCTTCTTCGTCCATGCCACTACCTGTGTCGCTCACCTCGAGTTCAATCAGACGCGGCGCCGATGCACTCCCCACGACCCTGGTTCGCAGCGTCAACGCGCCGCCCTCGGGCATGGCGTCCACCGCATTGAAAATCAGATTCGCGGCTGAACGACGCGTGGAGATCAAGCGGCTTCGTCAGTTTCATGACGAACGCGTCGAGAAAATAGCCGCTGGATCAGCGGCCCCGCAGATGCTTGGTAATGGCGCCCTCATACTGCACGTGCTGCCCTTCGATGAACTGGCCAGCCCGCAAGCTCCTTCGTTCGACGAGATCTCGCGCAATCCGAATATGTTTTCCTCGATGGGTGGCGGCGTATTCGACCATGAAATCAACTACGAGGGACTGCTCACCGGCTCCCACAGGGATGGCTTGAGCAAACCGCAGCGCGCCTAGGTGATGGTGTTTCGCTCAGGCGCAGTCGAGGCCGTGGCATCCTCTATCGCGGGCGCGACGAGCGCTTTCTCATACTGCCGGACATTCAGCGGATGATCCTCAAGGGCACGGCCTTTTACGCGAACGCATTGGCTCACTTCGGTGTAGATGGCCCCATGGCGGTGTTCGTGTCCCTCATTGGGGTACGGGGGAAAGAGCTCTTGCACCAGGTGATTGAGGGCGCTTTTTGCGAAGATCTTCCGTCGGGCACGCTTACGCGCGAGCGGCTCGACTTCGGCGAGTGCGTGATCGAGTCGCTGCCCATTGAAACCGAAGCTTGCGCGAAGGCGCTGAAGCCGATCCTCGATCACCTCGCAAACGCAGCTGGGTTGGCCGCATCTCCGCTGTTTGATGCGGCAGGAAACTATATGGGTTCTTAGGCTCGGCTGGGAGCGTTGCCACGGCGAAACCTCGTTCCGGCACCGGCGAATCGGCACCGATTCCGCTCTCCCGGACTTATAATTGGTCCTACGGCGGGCGGAGCCCCGCCCAAATCAACTTTATGAGGAGATTGACGAATCGCATGGACGATGATCTCAAAATCCAACAAGCCATCACCAATGGCGAGAACAATAAGCAGGCCATGGAACTGATCCGCAACTGGTGCCGCCACGCACGTGTCATCAAGGTCGGCGGTACCGGCATGATTGAAATGCAGACCGGATTGCCCATCGGCCATCACGCCATGGCGTGCGATCATGCCGCCGCGCAGGGTATGGGCTGTCGGGACCTGCGAGATGCCGCACTCGATTTCCATGATCGTAATTGCGTCGGATGCCCTCACCGAGCTCCGGTCGGGGTTCCCAATTTATCTACCCTCTTGATCCAGCGCGATCAGGCGCGGCGGCAGGCTGAGGAAGAAGCTCAAGCCCGCACGGCGCTTGCAACCGAGCGGCGCAACGCCCGCCGTGAGATGCGCCAAACGTTACGTGCCAAACTCAACCCGGTGTCGGCAACCATTGTCGATCACCTGGAAGAACTCGACCAGGACAATCGCAGTGATGCCGGCACCCGACTTCTAGGTCTGGCCAAACTCGCGCCGGAGTCGTTCTTACCCGAAGTCGTCGAACATTGCTTTGGCTTGTGCGAGCATCACGAGGGATGGTTCGAGGATACGGGTCTGCGCCTGCTTCAGCAGTTGCGCGCCGATCCCGCACGGCTCACCCGCTGTGCGCTTAAAAGCCTGGCACGGCACTGGTCCTCCTCGATTGCGTTCGAGATCGTCGAAGCCAATGTCACGCTGATCGACGCGACCCTAGTAGCCGGTGCGCTCCCAGCGCTTGTCGGCCGCGCAAATCCCGAGCAAGGCCTTGGCATGAGCGCGGAGCGTCGCTTGGAACCAGGGCCACTGCTGGCGGTGTATCGGGCGCAGCCGAAGGAGACCGAGTTGGCCATCGGCCAGCTTCTTGATCGGCGAGACCCATATCTAGTGAGTGCCGGTGCACGTGCAATCGAAGTGCTGGTTCGCTGCGATAAGAATATCGCCAGTCGCTTTGCGAGAACGGTCGCCGCCAAACTCGTGCGCGCCAAGCATCTGATCGATCGACGGGAAACTGGCTATGCAGGTGATGACGAAGTGATTCACCACCTGCAAAAAGCATTGGAGCTCGCGCTAAAACAAAGCCCCGCTGAGAGCGATGCCCTCGTGATGCAATTCATGGCGAGCGCCCCCCATGAAGGCGAGGCGCGGGCCTATTGTGTTTACAGTCAATTGTTGCGCCACGAAGGCCGAGGCGAGGACCCGACACCGGGTCCTGCGGCACGGCTTGCGCTCAAGAGGCTGCTCTCAGCGGCGAGCGATTCGACCAACGAAGACGTACTGCGGGAAATTCAAAGCGCTTTCTCCTATGTACCCGATGAGATGCAAGTGCTGGCTCGCGCCGAGTTCACAGCGATCTTAGGCGCCGCCATCTTGCTCGATGACCGCATTCGAACCTTCGATGCCGAGCCCGCGCCCAAAACCGACTTTCTTGGCACGCTGGAAAGACGCAATCGGCGAAACACGTGGGTCAGCCTGCAAAGAAGCCTGGTCGACTGGGCCGCCAATGCCGCGGCCGACGACCCCTCGGCGACAGAGCAATATCTCCAAGTCTACGAGGGCATCCCGGAGGAGCGAGACCTGATTCGAAGCCGACTCATCAGGGATGCCTACCATCTCATGCAAACGCCTGAGGGTCTCAATGCCCTGCTTCCAACCCTGTATAGCTCCATGCTTGGAACTTCAACTCTAGTGCGAGCGGCCGCCTCCGAGGCGCTGGGAAAACTGTCCGAGCGGCGCCGGGACGATGTGCCCGATCTAATGTATGAGGCTTATACAGCGTTGTTGTCGGACCCGTACGTCATCGTGCACTCCGCGGCCGCGGAAGCACTCTCCCGCATAGATCTGCCTCAAGATCTTCGCGCGCGTGCTCAGAATGCTGTGGGCCGGCTGATCGACGCGTATGCGGTCAGCCGTCAAGACGATAGTCGCCTGTTGGAATTCATCGAGGTATATCTGCGCCGGTTCGCGACCGAAGCGCAGTTGAAGGGCCAGCTCGGTACTTTCTTTGTCGCGCTGCTGGAGAAACTAAAGCCCGAATTGATTGCGGATAAGCTTCGCTCGCTGCGCCGTTCACTGCGCCACGTTGAGGGCTTTGCCGGCTTGGTCCTAAGAACATTGGCGAATCCGCAAATCACCGAGTACCGCGAGGAGCATCTCATCCGGACACTCAATGATCTGCCCGTCGCCGCGATTCAAACGATTCAGCCGCAGCTGGAAGAGATCGCCTTAGCTGCGCACGGTCCTCGCAGCTTGACGGCGAATTTGGTCGAAACGCTCACGCGCACCGGCGCCTGGTCTGCGGCCGCGCGAATCAACGAGGCTATCTATGCGAAGATGCCGGCAACCACCGAGATGCGCCCGCAGAAGCTCATGATGAACCTGGACCGGCTCGCGGCGAAATACGAGGAGACCATAGCGCTCGGTCACCTCGAGGCGCTTCCCGCGCTCGCCAAAGAATGGCGTGAAACCGAAGCGTTAATCGAGACCGATCGGAAACAGCATGAAACACGCCGCCGTCCTTTCCCGAGCATTCCCGGCCCGCATTAGAGCGGCCGAAGCGCTCGTCGAGTCCGTCGCGACGCGCACGAATAATGCCGCTCAATTGCGCCAGGCCGCGCACGAACTCGATCGCGTCGGACCCTTGTATGGCCGCGCCTCCACGGCGGGAATCTATGCGGCCTTCGCCGAGCTCTTAAGAACCGTCGCACTGCTCATCGAGTGGCGCGCTGCGGTTCTAACAGCCCAAGCCGAGGCGGAGCGCTATCTTCGGGCCGCGAAGGCACAGTATCAACTGTGGCTCACCGAGTACTGCAAGGTCGAAGCCGCAGCACCCCTGGCGCGGGCGAGCGCGGGCGTCGCCGCCGCGAACTCGATTGAGGACGTTGGCGCGCTTTGCAGCGCCATTGCGCGCACGCCGCTGCCGCTCGGTGTATTTGCAGACGATTCGGACATGCCACGCGTGAGTGCCCGCCAGGACTCCGATAAGCCGGAAAAACCCGAGCCTGCGGAACTGGCGGTGGCGTTCTTGCGCTTCGCTATCGACGGGGTACCGGCAGCCGAAACGCATTTCCTAACTCCCGGCGAGGCGCACGATCTCGAGGTCGAAGTCCGTGTGTCGCGCTGGCCCGAGCACGCGAACACTCTACGACTGACGCCCGTGACCATCGAGCTGAAATCAAGCTACGAATTTCCCGATTTTGAGTTTGCTCGACCGACCGGCGATCCTCCCTTTCGCATGGAACAGCGCCAGCGGGCAATGCTGCGGGTGCCGCAGGGCTTACAGGCCCGGCCATTCGAATTCAAATATGCCGTCGGCTTCGAACCTAAGGGGTCGGAAGAGCCCGTCGTGGTGGGGCAACGGTCGCTGCGCATTGAAGGCATCGATATTCGGCAGGCCGCCATGACGGGTTATCCAGGGGTCGACGCCACGATTGTGAAAGTCCGTGATCACTTGAGGTCTGAGGCGCTTATCAATGCAATGGATCTTAGCAACGTATTGACGGTGTTGGTGCCCTTGGCAAGTCTCGCGGCGCGCGCGTTACAGGATGCACTCTTCAAAGAGGCTAGCAGCGAGGGGTACTTCCAAAACTACGTGCGGAACGAACTACGCCGTGTCCCGGCTATCGCGTCTGAGTTGGAGGAACATGCGCACGCGGGCGGGGGGATCACCGACCTATCGTTTCGTGGCATTCGAATCGAGCTGAAATTCGAGTCAACGAAGACATTAACCCTCGCCGATTGCGCCACATTCGCGGAGCAAACGGTCAGCTACGTGGTCGCGACGGGCAAACGCGTCGGGATTCTCTGCGTGCTCGACAATAGCCCGAATCATACAGCCCCATTTCCAGCGGATGCCGGGATTGATGTACTGATTATCAATCCCACGAAGCAAGCGCCTGTCTACATCGTCGTGGTGCTTACACAAGGCAATCTTGCCCGCCCCAGCGATTTAACGTGAAAACGATCAGGCGAGAGACGCGGGTTTCGTAACTGCTTCTGCAGTATCAAAGAGTATTATGCGAAGTTTCGGCGGTAAAAATCTCTTCGACGCCACGCGTGGTTTCACGTGGCGTTCATGCGCACTCCTATCTCGATCCATGTGCCCGAGCAATATCCGCCAATTGTCATTCCGCATCGCGCTTTTAAGAGCCATCCACTCGACATCGAACTTTCATTGCGGCAATTCCGAATGGCCGCATTTCTGGCTCGACTGTCTACGTAAACTTACGGCTTCCGGACAGGGTAGGCGGTCAGATATCGAGATTAAAGAGTAGGCACCATTGTCGATTTGCCTCGGCCCATTCCTCGCAATCAGCGGCCTTGAGAGCGGCGCCACAGCGCTCTCGCGCCAAGGCAGCTGCATTGACCAAGCGCTCAAGTGCGGGTTCGGAATGTGTGGCCGGGATGACTCCTGCGATGCCCGCGGGGTCTCTTACGCCTCTACCGTTACGACGGGCAAGCTCAGAGAAAAACTCCGCAAGACACTCGCCGTATGATTGAACGCCGGCGCCAATGCCAGTTGATGCTAAAAGCATGTCTGTGTAAAAACTCGATAACCCATAAGGCGGCGTGCGACCGAATCGCCACCCTTTGATGAGTTGCGAAACTATTCGCAGCTTTCCGCCACTGCGCACATTTGCTAATCGGAAAAGCCGATCGTGACGATCAGGGCTCGTTTCGATCCAGTCCCCCCGGTTTCCAGGAATCCGGTAGACTGGCGAAATGCCATCGAAACGCTCGAAGATTCCAGGCACCAAATCTACCGCTTCGGCACCACCTTGAAAACGCAGCACAACTGCCTGAGCATCGCGTCGAACCTCGGTCGCGGTATACCGATCGCGAAGGTCAGCCGCGATTCTGCGCGCAAAGCTCTCCGGCGAGACGTTTCCCTTTCCCCACTTAACCTCCTTCCGCCGTAGAACTGCCAGAATGTCGACATCACTATAAGTACGGATCGCGGTCCCGCGACTGTGACTCCCAATTCGCTTTATTGCGGCAACATGGAAGGACTTACCGAGCCGCACGCGGAGCGATGCGGTATGCGCATACGCTGCCGCCACTTCGCTCCCGCGCGGTTGCAGTTCTTCGGCCAATCGACGTAAGAGGATATTTGGTGCGAGTGGGCGCGCCATGTCCGCTAGCTCCCTTCAAGCGTTAGAAGAACACCCTCCCATTGCTTAGACAATCTCCCATTATTTTCATCGAAGAGGTTTGAAGAAAGCGTGACGCCCGCGATAGCCTTATGACACTCATATTCGACGAGCTCATCAATTGCATTGGCCAACAGAAATGGGGTATTACCACTCGCACTGTTTAGCTGCCGAAAAACGTCATCGTAGATACGCTCCGCGGCATTGCGCAGCCATTCCAGTCGAAGACAGGCGGAAATGACGGCCTCTCCGAAGACGACTTGACATAACACAACCGCAATATCGACGGGAGTACCTCGGAAAAGAACTGCGACAAACCATACGCAACAGTAGATGGTAAAGACTATCCGGGATCTCCGGCACATCAGCAGAGCAATCTCTTTGGTGAAAAAACAGTTTTCGAGCAATTGCAAAATCAGTCGGCGAGCCGGTTCTGTAGCAGAGTTATTGTAGTACCACTGGGTCCGCTCGGCAGTTAGGTCAACGGCGAAGGCTCTTGACAGGTAATCAGCCATACGTCTTTTGTGCGCGCGCGGCGCCCAATACAACCTTATCCCGATGGCTAACACGCTCGTTGTCACGGTTAGTATCGCAAAGGCGATTTGAAGGGCGCCGTATATTGGTTCGTGAGTCTGCTTATCGATCAACAATACGGCAACGGAGACAACTGCAGTGAGATAGAAGAGCCAACGGAACCATTTCTCCGCGCGTTCTAATGGCGCGAAGTATTTTCCGCGGATCGGGTCAATTTTGAGGTGCACGAAATCGCCTACCTATCTTATATTCACGATGAAGGGCCCACTTTGAGCAACGCAGTAGCCATCTTTGACAATGAAGCACTCAAGGCTGTGAGTCCCGCTATAAAGGGTGGTCTCCTCTTTCTTGAGGCGACCAATTTCAGTGCGGGCGCTTTCAAAGGTGCCTCTTAACCCCTGCGCTTCGCGCGCCTGATCACCGGTGTTCACGACTTGCCAATAGACATCATAAGGTCGCCTAGCGTCTGTTTGTGCTTCAAACTGTAGATCGCAATGTTTGTACAGCGCGGGACCGTTGTTAGCAATTTGCGCTGGACGAAAACCGCGTCGCGACGCGGTTGCCGAGAGCCTGACTGAGGCAGCACGTAAAGTAGGCCAACTAGGGGCTTGTTTATGGGGCGCTGCAAGGATGCGCGCTAGAGCCGTGGTGATGCGTGCTCGGGAACTCGGCTTCTTTTCGTCCGACGAGACTTTCTCCATGAGTCCCCGGCCCATGTGTTTCGCGAGACCTTCCGTTATAGCCGCGCGCTCTGACAGTTGACTTGCCGCTTCGAAATCATTTCTCGCGCTATTTAACCACTCGTAGAATGCGTCTTTCATCTCGGGCTCATTCTCCCACCTGTTTGCGAAGTTCTCTCTTGCGTCACTGGGGTTCGGAATCCACGGGATACCGATCCGATCCTCGATAAAAGAGTCCATGCATCGCAGAATCCTGAACAGGGCGCCCGCAATCGTCTCCTCTTGGGAATAACTGTGTGCCGAGAGCGTAGTGAGAATAATGGACGCTGGGCGAATGTTTGGTCGATCGGCAAATGCGCCGTTTCGATGGCGCTTTAAGATTTGGATGGCCGACTGAAGCGGGGTCTTGACCCGATGCTCGGGAATCCTTTCGACGTCGGCTTGATTTTCGGATAGCGCCAGACTGCGGCGCTTTGCCATGAAAATCTGCTCCATTCGGCTTCGAAACCATGCCGCATAGCCGCGCGGATTGCTCGTCGTCCATTCTCTTGTAACCTGCTCATATTGAGGATGCTTCGTGTTAGTAATGCCAATCGCTGTCTTGACCCACGTCACGTCCAATTGTCTTGCTTCCAGAAGTAGGCGTTGGGTGCTTGCATCCGGTATCGCGGGAAGAACGTCCATTTGAAACTGGGCACTATCGGCATAGAGCATCGTCCAACAGTATTGGCCAGGCTCTGGGCTCTCCATGTTATGCCGCTTTGTGTAGGCTGCAAGCTCGGCGCCGATGGCTTCTTTCAATTCCTTCTGTGTAGTGTCAGTTTTTAGGCGATTGATTTCGCAAACTATGTCGAGATCAAAGAAATCCTCATCCGAGGGCGGACGGATGACTGTCCCTAGCCGGAAGGAGCCTTGGCTATAGATAGTGGGCTTGTATGCGACGATGCTCGATTCGGCGCGGTTCAACCAACTGCCAACAGATTCATAACTGCGCTTGGCCGCCTCGTAATGAGTGTCGGAAATGTCTAGCCTCGACGCCAACTGTTCGAGTACGTCCTCAGCAGTGGAGGTTACGGGATGCGGACTTTGCAGCATTCCCATTGCGTTATCCAATCGACGCAAAGGCCAAATCGACTTTGGAGTCGATAAGGACCAACTCTGCTTTAATCTGCTTCCTTGCGTTCACGTGCATTTCTCCCTTGCATTCGAGTGATCCGCGCGATTTCGCCGCGCGAGCCACTGCTCTCCATAGCGAAGCGGCACGTTTCTACTTTTACGAGACTAACTGCGTCACCTGGCATAAGTCTAAGTAGGTGATGTCGGGGCCAGAGTGGCGACCTGCCGCAAATCCAACTGCTCATCGCTGAGGTATCTTTCCCCACAATTTCAACAAAATCTGAGACCCGCTTCAGGATTCCACTAACGAGTTCGATCGGCTCGGGAAAAAGGGCGTCGCCCATAGCGCCAATTAGCGGATTGCCACTCTGGTTTGGGCGCGCAAGGAAAGCGCTACTTGTTCGTAAATCTGAATGCCACTCGCCTCGGGTATCTCCAGTGTAACTGCAAGGGCGTAGGGAATATGTTTTACTTCATCCGGTTCCATTGAATCCGCGCGACAGTTCACCTGAAGTGTGACTTTCGTGCCGTCAGAGAAATCCGACGCCCGTGTGCCTGAGTAGCACGTATGCTGCAACGTGCCGCGCTGAACCGAGTGAGGATCTCGATCACCGGAGCCGAGACCTAGCGATGTAAGCTCGCCCGGCTTGCCCGCCCATACGTCCGCACCACGATAGACATATCGATTAGGCGTCGTCGGAACAAGCGAGGCAACGGTTATGGTGAGTCGACGCTCCTCGGTAACAGCACGCAAAACCGCCGGCCAGGGTAATTCATAAAGATGCCCCTCCCCATCGCTAATATCTGCAAATCCAATCGCAGTTACTCGACTTTCTGTGCAAGCGAGTGCGCGAGCAGGCCGAATGCAACCATGCCCCAGGAAGCGCGAAATAGCATCCTTTACTTTTGTCGACGTAACTCCGTTTTTGCTCAATAACGCAATAAGTTGCCCTTCTGCCTCTTCACTCCAATTGGCCGTGTGTGCGACCAAAGCTTTGATTACAACCGCAATATGGTTGCCAGACATGTCCGCAGCGCCCGGCAACCCCTCAAGTGTCTCAAAGACCTGCGCTGCCAGTCTTGTAGCGAGTGCGGCTGCAGCACTTGTGCCACGTGTATGGCACCGGCGAGGTCCCTGGACGGGCGAACTGGGGGTTGCAACCAAGAGCCCAGGCGGCCCCTTGCCGTCTACGGCTTCCAACCGGACAGTTGCATCACCGGCGGCACGAAGTGATTTGCGAAAGAGCTGGCGACCTCCTGGTGCAAGAATGTCTGGTTTCAATGTATTTCTGTAGCCGCTTCCCATCGCGCTGTATGTTGTTGAGAGGCCCTCCAAAACGACGGACTCTAACTGCTGCGCGGTAAATGTCGTGCTACCCTCTCCGCGCGCCGCACCCACAGTGATTGCGTTGATTGACTCTGCGGGCGCAAGCAGTCTGCGATTGCGCCGATCTAAGTAAATTGCGTCAAGAACCAAGGCCTGTATCTGGTCAGGGCTAGAAGACGACAGTTCCATCTCGTTTACCGGAAGCGTGACGGATTTTAAACAGTTTCCCGCGCTTACTATAAAAAGCACCCTATGCTTGAATGCAAGCCAATCTATCAGTCTGGCCCATGGACTCATTCGGCGCAAAAACATCCTGTTGGGGTCGCCCAGAGACACATTGATCACGTGTATCCGTTCGCGACTGCTCCGCTGTTCCTCTCGCACGACCAAGTCCAGCACTGCTCGATGAAATGTATCAATGGCCAATCGGTCCACAGGAAATCTTTCGATCAACCCCTTAAAGTTTGTCTCCGGCACCAAAACCGGCCGTACGACGACAGGTCGTCTTAGCTTGGACAAGCTATGAGTAAGGTCCCCGTTGACAACTAGAGAAGCGATTTGGCTTGCATGTACTCGTTCGTTGGCTGGAGCTAAGGATTCTAGATTGTCCGCATCATTCACGGTGATGTAGCCAGCCACATCGGGATGATTTTGCATTGGAACGCCATCAATACATGCTACGACTGGAGTTCCTGAAGCGGTCCCCGTTGGACTCACAGGGGCTGGCGCATCTACGCCATCAAGCGTTCGTGGTTCCACCCCTTGCGTAACTCGATGTACTTCGAACACCTCCTCGAATCGGATAAATTCCAATTGGGCAATATTCTGAATGTCCGAAATAGCTGCCACCGGCAGTTCACCCAAAACTCCGTGAAAGCCGATCGCCTCAATCACGGTTTGATGCTTTACCGCTCCGCCTAGCTGCTCAAGCTGCCGGCGGAATTTTTCCGTGACCTGGTCTCTAGAGGTCGCTGTTTGCGGCCGGAACCAAAAATCCGCCTCAAATTGGACGGTTTGAAGGCCCGCCTCAATGGACTCCTGCCAGTCCTGCGCTAGACCGCTATCCCTTAGCCTGTCCTCGGGTCCCCACGGTCTGATTCTGAGGATACAGTCAAAGACGTCGCGCCATGGTGTTGTGCCAGGAGGCCACGAGGCAGCTCCGCGCCATATTTCGAATAGACGCCGAAATTCGGCCCCTGCTCCTAGATTTGCTGCTGTTAGATACACGTGAGCGGTCGAGACCTGCTCGCGCTTGAGTTTGTCCTTTTTCCTGTACACCGCAAATCCGAGCGTATCGGCAGCTAGCTCGTCTCCATCCCATTCCCCTAGGACGGCGAGGCCCACCTTTGCGGCAGCTTTCGCGAAGTTGGTTACACTTGTTGCTAACTCGAGCACCAAGACAGTTTCTGGTGACGTGTTATTCGGGTCGGCTTGCAAGGCTAAGCGCCGACGTTCGAAATCTTGTTCGAGGTGCGTAATTTGGTCCGATAGCTTAGCTTCCTGAATGGCTATGGACTTCGGGAATACGCGATCACCGCCCCCTCGCTTCTTCTTTCTTGGTGCGGTCCCTCGCAGCGGAAAAAAAAGGAGTGGAAGATCAGCCATTCTTCTTGCGCGATTTCCTCACCGTCGTCGACAACTGCCGCAATCGGCCCTCAACTACAGACTTGAGGTCACTGTTTGGCGCCTCAAGTACCATCCGACGAGCCACGTCCTCGCTGAACTCGGCTAAATCACTAAAACTCCTGCCTACAAATTTTGCGATCAACTTACTGATTGGCACGCCAATTGGCGCCGCCAACCTTTCCTCGAGTCGGACGAACCACGCGCGAATCTCTTTAGCAGCCGGGATTTTCAATTCTAGTTTGAGCTGAAAGCGTCTCCAAACCGCGCGATCTAAGAGTTCCGAATGGTTGCTGGCAACTACGATGACTACCGATGAAGGGAGATCATCAATCTGCATGAGTAGTGAGTTGACGACACGTTTTATCTCACCACTCTCATGCACATCCCCACGTTCCTTTGCGACCGCATCGAATTCATCGAAGAACAGCACACAGTGGCGGCGCCTTGCGTAGTCGAAAACGCTCTTCAGTCGTTGCGAGGTCTCACCTAAGAAGCTTCCGATCAAAGTTTCATATCGGACTACCAGCAGAGGTAGTGCTAGTGCATTTGCTAATGCCTCTGCCAAAGATGTCTTTCCGTTGCCAGGCGGGCCATGAAGGAGCACTCGGTGGCGCGGCTCTAAGCCATACGATCTTAAAAGGTCGGAACGGTTCTGCTCCTCAACTAGCTCTGCGCAAGCGCTGCGGATTTGCTCCGAAAGGACAATTAAGTTGAGCTCGCGTCTCGGTGACAATTCGAGAAAGTACTGTCTTGCCCTTTCGTCCGATGATGAAACAACCGTTGCCACCTTATTGCTGGGATCTATTTTGAGCGCGGCCTCCAGCCGGTCTGCGAAAGCAGCGTGATGCTTTGCGCGTTCCTCTGCAATCATGGCTTCCACAGTACGTCGAAGTCCGACTTGGTCGCCCTGTGAACCTGCGCGTACCAAATTTAGAAGCAGGTCGGCTCGAGCCATGGTTCCTCCGTGAGAGAGTTAAGTTTATATCATGGAGGACCCTACGTCACGGACCAGGAGTTGGTGCTGGCTTATGAGTTGGGATCCGATCTAAATGTCACTCCGCGATCGAGTTTCTACCTGTCTTCTCGGACGCCTTTGCCATTCCCGATCTCACAGCATTGATTTTTTCAGCATATTGCAGCGGCATTCGCGTGGACTTCCATCCGCCGGCCTGAGCGATTTCCGCGAGATCAATATCCAATGCGGCCAAATCCTGCGTCGCGCCGACTCTGGTGGAATGTCCGCTCATCTGTTCAACAAGCCTCTCTGGCATTCCGATCCACTCCGCGACTCGCTTGAATATCGGCGCGATACTCCCTGGGTTCAGCGGTCCGCCGATTTGATTCTGACCAATGAGCCGCAGGAACACCGCTCCTTCGACGATGCCAGAATGCTCAAGCCAGATCTTCAACCATCTAACGGTCTCGCGCGATAGATACGCAACCCTCCCCTGCCCTTCCGCATCCGTCTTGCCCCGCCGAATCAATGCCTGACCCGTACCATCCGGATGAAAATCTACATCCCTTAATTCAATCGCCACGAGTTCGCCCCGTCGCGCTAGCGTTTCGTAGGCTACGCGCAGCATTGCACGCTTGCGATCAGCCCGGATGCCTTCGCCGGCACTCTCTATAAATTCCTTGATGTTCTCCATCCCAAGGGATGTGCCTGATCCTGTCGCGCGGAAGTCTCCCGCCCCATCTTTTTGAGTCCTAATCGGACGGCTTCTCTGGAGCAAGGATTCAGCAACCCCGCAGCAATGTGCACTCGGGCGAGGGTGGCAACATAGCGATTGATCGTCGCCGGCTTCTTGCCCGCCGCGGTTCGATCGTCAATGAACTCACGAATGATCCTCGGATCTGCCGGCAAGTACGGCTCACCCCGTGATTCGCAGAATGCCTGGAAAATCGCGCCGTCCGCCTTCTGTGCCCTGAGCGTATCGGGCGAGTAAGCCCCTTCTGCCATCGCCTGCCATTCGAGAAGGCGGCCAAAGGGCCTTCCATTAAGGTCGGTGGCGCAATCAGCTTGGGATCAAAATCAGACGGCTGGCCGGTGAGATCCATCAATAGATATCGGATCCCGACAATCAAGTCCCGGCTGGCTCATTGATGTCTAACTAACTGTTTTGTATGTATAAACGGCCAAACCATGGGCATAGCCGTGAGGGGGTGCACGTCGAGGAAGATCCGTTAGGGACCCGCACCCATTCAGGCAGCTTGCCGAGGCGGGCGGCTCAGGTCCTTTAATTCGAGGCAGGGAGCCTGTGGCAACTGGGCCTCGTGACGGTCTGCGTGGTGAAACCTGTCGCCGTAGACAGGCTTTTGGTGCGCCATTTGAGCGACGCCCACACGCAGATCGTGAACGCCGCCTGCTTGAAGCGGGTTAGGGACGCACCTCCCGCTGCCGCGCGCCAGCTGCCTATCGAGCAGCATTCATCGAAGGTTTGGACTTGTGCTCGCGAGGAAGAGCGGCTCATCGCGCCGCTCCTGGAGCATTTCAGCCCACAAGAACGCGCCCGGGTTGCGGGGGCTCTTGGCTTAAGTGATCGGCAAGTTCGTCGCAAGCTTCGACGCTTCGAAGTGCTGCGCTCGGTGGAAGCCTTCCTCCCATTCCGTGGCGGTCCTCTGCACGGCTCGACTCAGGTGCATCCGGAGGTCGAGATCCGAGATGCATTGAAGGTGAGTCCGGACATCGGCGTAGATGATTGTTGCCGATCGTTACGGCAGCGGCCGAGGCTTTGGAACTGCGGGCACCAGGCAGGAGCACGCTCAGCAGACGACTGCGAGTCGCACGCCGGAACCTTGCGCTTCTACCCACATCATTACGACGTGAGTTCGCAAAGCAAATCCACGAAGCGGCTGCTAGATACACCCGGGCTGTTGGTCGCGCTTGGTGCGCGGTCTACCATCGACTATCTTTCCGGTTTGTTCTTTCGCATAGAGCACACGACCCTCGCGTGCACCGTGTTCCAGGAAGCCATTCCGCAACGCGATGCTTCGTGAGTGAGGGTTATCTGCGTCAATAGAAAGCTCGATCCGATGGAATTGCAGCTGCTCGAATGCCAGCGTACACGCAAGCGCTACCGCCCGCGATCCAATGCCTTTAGCGCGATGTTGAGAAAGGGTCCAGTACGAGAGACGGGTTACGCTTGACGTTACCGGTTTGAATTCGCATCCGCCAAGAAGCTCGCGCGTCTTGCAGTCACGAACTGCCAGCGCCCACCTTGTGCCGGCATTCTTTTCATCCAGCCACCGCGAGATTGTTTGCCGGGAATGTTGTAGAGATGGCAAGAACTCCTCTGGGGCTTCGAACCGCCGACGATGCTCAGCGTCTTGGTCGGCGGCAAAGAGACCGATTGCGTCGCTTTGGGAGAAGTCGTCCAGAGTGACGGCTCCATCGGAGGGCAGGTCCGTCTTGCGGACCGCACCAAAAGCTCTCATGATTTATGTTGCCATCGGTATGGTAAAAACTCTTCAATCCGGCTGCACTTTGAAACGCTACTCTTGGTTTGCACTGGCTTCAAGTTCTGGGTTGGACGCCGAATCTGCGGTGTTTCTGCCCTGAATCTGCGCAGCGCGCGCCATGCCGCCCCGAGCGGCAATGATGTTCTCGCCGTATCGCATGGGCATGGCCGTGCTTTTCCAGCGACCGGCCTGCATCACCGAGGCCAGATCGATGTTGAGCGACAACAAGTCCTGTGTGGCGCCCACGCGGATGGAATGTCCACTCACCTCGTTGACATGCCTCGCCGACCAACCAACCCATCGAGCCACGCTTTTATAAAGGCTCGCGATCGCACTGGCACCGAGGCGCTCGCCCACTTGCGTCGTCCCCCACAGCCTCCGGAATAACGCCCCTTCGACGATCCCGGCCCCCTCGAGCCATATCTTCAGGAAGTGGATGGTTTCTTTGGAGAGGTAGGAGCTTGCCCCTTCCCCTTGTTGGTCTGTCTTGGAACACCGAATAAGCGCGCTACCCGAGCCGTCTAGCGCGATGCTGATATCTGCCACGTCCAGGGCAACAAGCTCCGAGCGCCGTGCCATGGTGTCGTACGCCACGCAGAGAATGGCCCGTGCCCTGTCTGCGGGCAGCCCTTCCCCGGCGGACTTTAAGAACTCGGCGATCTCCTGCCGTCCAAACGCACGCGCCTGCTTCTGCCGTGCCGTCGTGGTGAGCTTCATTTCTTGGAGGGCAAGCCGCACCGGTTCGCTCTCGCAGGGATCGATGACTTCGATGGCCTGGTGCGCTCGCGTCACGGTCGCCAGATAGCGGCGAATCGTGGCGGGCTTCTTCCCGGCCCGGATGCGATCCAAAACATACTCACGAACGGTCAGCGGATCGGCCGGCAGCGAGGTGGCGCCGCACTGCTGGCAGAACGACAGAAAGAGCTTCCAGTCGGCACGCCATGCCCGACGCGTATTATCGCTGTAAGCCCGGGTTGCCAGACGCTCCCAAGACAGCAGCGCTGAGATCTGTTGCTGGCTTTCCGCTTCCCGTGCCGGAATCAAATCTCCTGCTTTAGCCATGCAAACCTCGTTTTCCACCTTGGGACGCCCTTCCTCTTAGGTTTGACGGAAATCTTGATCCGCGGATATTCATGCTGGTTTCCGACAACAAAGCCTATCACGAAAAGCAAATACATGCGATAACTGCTATTATCGATTGTTATAAGGTAATAAACAATACATAGAACATACAGTGTATTCTTTATTACATGGAAGGATCGCCTGTTCCCTCAACCCGCTACGGAACGCGCGCCGGCGGCATCCGCCAAAGCGATGTCAGCCACGCGGCGGACACACTGCTGCGTACCGGCGCTCGGCCGACGGTTGAGAAAATTCGGGCTCACCTCGGCCGCGGGTCGCCGAACACCATCAACCCGATGCTGGATGCCTGGTGGAAAACCCTTGCCGCCCGATTGGACTCAGGCCCCGCCGCCTTGCACCGCTTACCTGAAAGCATCGCCCACATCGCCGAAGCCCTGTGGATGCAAGCGCAGGAGGAAGGCAAACGCCGCGCGGCCTTAGAACAGCGCGATAGCGCTCGCGTGACCGAACTCGACAAGCAACGTCTTGAGCTGCGCGCCCACGTCCTCACCCTTCGCGAAGGCGAACTCGACTCGCGCCTACGCGATCGCGATCGCACCATCGATGAGTTGAACTTGCGTTTACGTGAACTCTCCAGAGCACTTCGAAAGGCCCAGGCAAGCTACGAATCCTTGGAAAGACGACTCGCGTCCGCTGTGCGAGCCCCCTTGGTCGCCAAAAAAACCCGTGTTGTCTCGCAGGAACGGTCGCGCAAGGGCAAGATTTCGAAGTCTCCCGCAAAGACCGTACGGCGCAACGCGCGAGTCGGAGGGCGACGGCACGTCCATCGTCGCCCATGATGGGTTCTACGAGCGCGCTCTGTGCACTCTTTTTTGCGCAAGTAAGCCGAAAGCATGCGGCGGAAATTGACCCAGGCGCCCGCTGTGCGATTGCGGTGAGCACCTCAGGCTCATTGAAAAGCATCTTCTGGTCGGCCGAGATGTTCGAGGTTCTTTGCGTGGAGCGTCCAAAGAACTGCTCCTTGAGCCAGCGCACCTCCTACTCCGGAAGCACCTTACGCTGGAGAGCTTTCTGAAACTCGTCTTTTAATTGTTCGTGGTTTTTCTCTGGCTCATCGAAGGCTTTCAGTTTCCGTTGAAGTTGCCTTACGAGTTCCTCGGACACGTGTAGTCGCGGAGATAGTTCCGCGTTCTTATTAAGAATTGATCCTACCCGCAGTTCCCTCACGTTCTCGCTGCCTACTCGACCTCGAGGGCTATCGATTGGGCGCCAAGTCCAGCTGGAAGCCGAAAACTTCGAGTTTCCCCTGCATGAAATCGATTTCTGGAAACCTATTGAATCCCATTCTCTCGTACATGCCCCAGGCCGTCTGCATTGCACGCGTCGTATGCAAAATAACACTGTTTCTGCCCATGGACAGCGCGCGTTCAATACAGAATTGGGTCAATTGCTTTCCAATTCCCATCCTCCGGCATTCGGGCCGCACCGCCAGTAGCCTCACACCGGCCGCATCGGGCACGGTGCCAGCGGACCCACCAGATCCGTAATGTTTCATGTCGTCGATGAAATCCACGGAACCCAGCAGTTGGCCCGCTTCAGTGGTTGCCACATAGACAGTAATGGCCGGATTGCTTGCCCTCGCGCCGACATCACGCAGCCTGTTGTAGTAGTCGGGCTGCTCAGCGATCGCTGGCATGCCGGCGAGATCTGCGTATACCTCTACCGCCATGTGGCCGACGGCCGAAAACTCCTCCGGGCGGGCCTTTCGAATGCTGAACTTGGGGGCCTCGACGCTTGTCACAAGTGCTCTCCTCTAATAGAAGAGCATCTTGGCGAACTTGTCTCCGGATGTAAGTGACTTTGGTTACACGGGTGCAGTCAATTGACCGATATTCGCTCAAGCTCCTGTCTGTCAACAATCTCTATGCTGCCTCGATTTAGCCGAACCCAATGACGGTCAGCGAAACCGCTTAAGATACGAGTGATCATTTCCCGCACCGTGCCCAATTCATCGGCCAGATGCTGATGAGACATTTCCACGGAGGTGCCCTTGCTGATCAGGAGCCGCGCCAGACGCTGATCGAGTTTGCGAAACGCTACCTCGTCGATGAGGAGCATCAGATCCAGCACCCGTCTGGAGAATAACGAAAATATGAATTCTCTGAAGACCTTGATGGACAATAGGAGATCGAAGTCACTTGCTGGCATCATAAGCAATTCGCAGTCGGTCTGAACGACGCCGAGGGCGTTGTAAGGCTTTTTCCCCAGCAAGCAAGCGGATGAAACAACGCAAGCGTCCCCGGGCGTTACGTTGTACAGGGAGATTTCCCTTCCAGTTTCCGAGCGCTTGACAACCCTTACGTTGCCGCTGAGCACGAAAGGGTATGCGTTACAACTTTGCAGCTCTTCAAATACGATAGCCCCTGCCTTTAATCTCACGCGCTTCACATCTTTCAACGCCTTTTCAACTTGATCTTTAGGAATCAGTGCGAGAACGGGATAGCACTCGAAAAAATGCTGATATTGATCCTGCACGAACAACTCCTGGACAGGCGCAAGAGAATACATTCAAATGATGTGTGAGGATTTTATCATCCGATGTGATTGCGTCCAAAGATCGTAGCCATCGAGCAGCCGGTTGATCTGTTCAGCGGTCAGCGTCACCGCATCCTCCGCGGGCAGCCGCGGCCAGGTGATAGTTTTCATTGCTCTCGATCCGCTTCCACCACATGGCAAAACCTTTGCACTCCCAGTACATTTTCAGCGAGTCAAAGCGACACCCGATGAAAATAAACAGCGCGCCACCGAAAGGGATCAATCTGCATTGCCTCACGCGCGATCGGCGCCAAACCAGTACAGACTCCATGTTTCGCCAAATCTGCAGCGGCCATCGTGCTCGATGCAGTCGGAAGGATCGTATGCTTGCGAAACGGCGCCCGAGTTTCGGGGTTTAAAGTAAAAGGTCAGCTTGCCTACGTATTGCACTTGATCGCCTCGAGCCGGTTCGATCGCTTGAAACCGCCACTGGTCGAGAACCAATTTAACGGCGCGCTCAGTCGCGTGGTCAAGAGCCCGAAGAACGGTGATCGCTACGCCGCCGGCGCGGGAGTCGGATGGATGCCAGACGGCAAGAATAGGATGAGACCATGTTTCAGGAGGCGTTCTTCCGGGATAGCGCGACCGAACCTGCAAGCAGCAAGAGGAGACTGCCACTGATCCAGTTCATCCACCGGATACCACGTTCCTTGAACAGGACCACCGACTTGACGCCGAGAAGCGCGTAGCCAGTCATTACAACAAGGTCAATTGCCACGATTGTTGCAGCGAGCAGCGCATACTGCGGCGCGGCTGCCTGCGTAGGATCCACAAATTGGGGCAGCAGCGCTGTCAGGAAAAGGTAGTACTTCGGGTTGCTCATCGCGATGAAAAAACTTCGAAGAAATATCGCCTTGCGTGCCGGCGTCAGTCGCTCAACTTGCGGTGTTGTCCCGGCTTCCCCGTCCGATCTCAACATCCGAAAGCCGACGTACGCGAGCCAGCCAACTCCTAGCCATTTAAGCGTCTCGAATAACGTCTCGGATGCGGCGAGCACTGCGCCAAACCCTAAGCCAACCAGCCCGACGAGCACCAGGTCTGCGGTGATCGCACCGGCCATGCCGAAGACCGCGCGACGGATGCCGAAGCGAGACGCATTGCTCAATGCGAGGAGTACTGTCGGGCGCGGAGTGGCGATACCTGCGGTCATAACAAGTGCGAATACGCTCAAGGTGGACAGATTCATCAGAAAGTCTCCAACTTCAAGTTTGGCAGAGAATCCGGCCCTGTTCAGCTCACCGCTTGCAGGTTAATCCAGTCTCACCTTTCCACCAACGACTCCGATGAGCGAAATCGACGACCGAATGGAGAACAGCTTCATTGCGTCGGGCCTGATGGGGTGACCTCTAAGAAACAGATTTTTACGTATGCTAAGACACGTTGTACCCCTGGCCAGTCGGCCCGGGTAACCGCGGTGTTGGAGGCTATTGGCACGGCTAAAGTGGCTCTCTATGCGGCTCTCTCGCGCTCTTTGTACCCAAGCTCGTCAAGGCGGGCTCAAGTTGTCTTGTTGAGAGAAGATTTACCGGTACAGAAGGCAAAGGTTTTTCAATTGTGGCGGCAGCCCGGAAGCCAGGATCTCCTCAATGTTGAGTCCGGTGCCCACCTCGCCGCGAACAAAAGTTCCCCATACCGCAGCGGTTATTCGTGTGGGCTAGAGAATCATATCGAGATCGAATTCGGGAAGCGTTTTTCCGCAGCCTGCTAGAGCAGCGATCTTAAGCCCTCGATGCGCTCACGCGTTCTGCTGGCAAGACCGCAGCGCGCTGCCGCCAAAAAAGATAGGCGGTAATTGAAATAACGATGGGCAGCATGAAGCCGGACTCATCGATGGTGTAGTTCGTGATGGCGCCGCGGGGCGCCGTCAGCGGTGTAAAAACATCCTGATTCCAGAGATTGATGCTGGCATGCACCAGCGTGCCCGTCCACACGCTGCCAGAACGCAATCTGAGCCATAGGATGATCACGCTAAGTCCCAGCACCTCAATCACAAAGCACGGCAGCGAAAACCAGACAGGCGACGCGGAGTCGTAATCCGCGAAGAGAAGTATCGGAAGATGCCAGGCTGCCCAAATGGCTCCAGTGATGAAAGCCGCGCGCGTAAACCCGTAGCGTTCCGCAAGGTGGGGTGAGAGAAACCCGCTCCAGCCAATCTGCTCGCCAAGCGCGCCCGCCGTGCTGCGCACCGTACCAGCGGTCAGGCTGAGAAAGGTCCAGAGCAGGATAACCTGGCTCGTCGAAAGCGACGGAATCCCGAGCGCGGCCTTCAGCGAATTGATGGTCTCGCCATTCGGAAATCCGCCCAGGCCACCCGCCCATACAGCGACATACCCGATCAGACAGAACAGCAAAGGCGTTGCATACGCCAGGATCTGCCAGCGCCAGGGCCGCCATCGCCAGCCGATCGTGCCGATGTCAATGCGCAACAGCGTGCAAGTCAGCAACGCCGCCGCGGCCACGCACCAATGCAGCCCCGTAGCATACCAGCCGTTTCCCCCATCGACATGTCCGCTGGCGATGATCAGCGCGTAGAACACGGAGCTGAACGCAAAGACGAGCACGACGTAGATCGAGACCATCGAGAAGATAGTAGTCTTAAACATCTCCTATTCACCCGTTTTGAGAAGTGGAATCACTGAGGTTGGCCGAGTTCACAAGGGCCACAATCCGGACGAGGAATGTTTTGCAATCTCTTGAAGCGCATCTTGCATTAGGCTCGTCTGCTCATGGCAGATATTGCTTGGGCAGCGGTGCCGTGGTCGACTCGGCCTGCACCAGGATGCTCGTCACTCGCCAGCCGCCGGCTTCTTTGATCGCTTGAATGCCGTTGATGCCGCGCCCGACTTGCTTGCCGTCGATGTGCAGCGCGTAGCTGCTCCATACGTGCGCGATGTTGCCGTAGCGCTCAATGTGAAACTTCAATTGCTTCTCTTCGAGCATGGTATCGCCGCGGGCTTTGGTGCGGGCGATCCAATCGTCCAAGGTCTCGAGCCTGTAGGTTGGCGCGCCGTCCGCGCCGGTTGAAGCGAACATCAGGCGCGCTTCGGGTATTAACAGGGCCTTCATACAGGCTCGATCCTTGTCCGCGGGCCCGCTGATTGCCGCATCAAACGCGGCGGGAATGCCCTCGGGTTGCGCAGGCAACGCGCAGCCGGCATCCGGCGCCTGTGCTAGCGCACTTGCGGCGAGCGCGCCGGCCAGAATCGTCGCCGCAAATTGTGTCCGCAGCATTTTTTCTCCTTCGCGATTAGTGAGCTGATGCCCAAGAAGCGGCCGACTGCCGTGCGGGCTACTTGTAGGTTGCGTTGACCCGTACATAGGCAGACTGCGGTGTAAAGTTGACCATCATTGAGGCAAACGCCGGCACGATCAGCGGGTTCGCACTGAGGGCAGCGTTAAGGGTCACGCGGAACTTGTCCAGGCCCTCGGCGCTCGGCATCAGGAAGACAAAGAGTACGTGAGGCCGCGAATCGGTGTTGTGGTACATCTCCCTATCGATCTCGTACTCGACGATGGTACCGTCGGCGAGCATCTTCTCGAACACCGGCACGTAAAAGCTGCTGAGCGTCTGCATGACATCGTCAGTGTCGGGCGCATCGGGCTTGAGCTTGTAGGTAGCCTTATACCCGTAGGCGCCCTTCCAAGACCCGGCCTTCCAGTGGTAGAAGCGGCTGACGAACATCTGATCCCAGTGCTGGGTCGCGCTGACGAGCAGGGGTGAACTCGAGCTGCCGCCCTTCCGAAGGGCCTCGATCACTTTCATCAAGCCCGCGACCGAGTTGGCCTGCCACCAGTTGTCGTGCGTGAAACCTTCGGGGGAGTGATGCACCAGATTCTCATCGTCACCGTAGCCGACGAGTGTGCCGTCGGCGAGCGCAGGTGCAAGGACCTTCTGGCTACGCGTGACGTTGTCCTTGTCTACGTCAGCCCAGTGGGCCCGTGGAAATGCCCAGTACGACTCGTACCGATACAGCGGCGGCTTTCCCTTCACTTCGACGGTTTGCGCGCCCGCCAGCGTTCCTGTCATCCCGAGCACCGCCAAGCCGGCAACGCCCATCATCACTCTATACACGGATCTATTCATGCTGCCTCCGCTCCCTATTGATGAATCGTAGTTGTTGAGCCCAGAAGCCGCGCTTTGGCAGACGACGTCCCTGAGCCCGCACGTCGGGTCACTCATTGCTGGCGTATTCGGGGCACAACCCGGTTTGTCGCGCTCAATCCCGTGAGCGACGGCCCACTAGCGAGGCAGATCAGAATCGTGACTTGCATGCCCTGCTTTGTCATTTGTAGCCCACGCTTCCGAACGCGCTTGAGTGGGGGTCCCCGGAGGCAGCCATCCCCATTACGACGGCCTGCCCGGTAGTAGCTGTGCTCGGCGGTGAAGAGAGGCCGAGATTGCCTTCTCGCTGCCTCGCTCTGCCCTCCTCGTTCCGGGGCTCTCGCTCATGGTTTCTGCGCTCCAGGTTTGCGAAACTTCAGGATGAACTGGTCGGTGTGTCCGCGAATCGTCTTGTCGAACACCTTTGCCGTGCGGGGGTCTGCCGGATTGGCGAGAATCGAACTCTCGGAGTCGAACTTGAACCCGGCCGCTTCAACCTCTCGGCGCACCGTGGAGGACTCGATGCGATGTAAGGTCTCGGTTACATTTGCGGGAGCACCCGGAGCGGCGGAATGATCGAGAACTACGTAAAAGCCACCGGGCTTCAGGGCATTGTAGACGGCCTTGTTAAACGCGGCGATGTCGACCGGGCCCATGAACTCGTCGTGCAGGTCGTGGTAATCTCGGGCAATCCAGAACAGGTCGAGCTTCTCGGGGAACTTTACTCCTTCGAGCGCCGCGGCAGTCGTAACCGTTACATTTGGATGGGTGACGGCATAGCCCTGCAGCTCCGCAGCTTCCTTAACGAAATGCTCGAACTTGAAGAATGCGGTGGGCTCCACGGCGTAAACGTGGCCGTTGGAGCCGACGACGGTCGCGAAGAGACGCGTGAAATAGCCTGAATCGGCGACATAATCGGCAACCTTGTCTCCCGATTTAATGCCTGCGAACACTAGAGTTTGCGCCGGCTTTCGGTCCGCATCCCGTGCGGTGTCAGACTCCGGGCGCGACGGATCGGCGACGGCCATCGTGGCGGCGTTCGAACTACTTGCGGTGTCCGCGGCATTCGCGCCGGATACAAGCGCAGCAACCGAGATCAAGATAGCCATTGCTTTCATATCAATTCTCCTATCGTGAATATTCTGGTTTGGCCCCGCGGCAAAGAAAAACATGATTCGCTGACCGATGGCGCCATCCGGCAAGAATCTCCTGCGCAATAACTTGGCTTAGGCCGAATCCCAAACCAGATATCCGCTGACGGCTAAGCAAAATAAGCACGCGGCTGGATTTGGTAGAAGCCGGGACTGAAGTTCGCTTCAGATGTAATGACCCGAGAGGGCGCCCCGTGGCGGTGTCGAAATTCCGAAACTCCAACATCACCATGCTTGTTTCTGCTAGACAGGTTGAGCGCAGGTTCGAAGCCTTTGCTCCACACTCGCGCAGACCTCGAGCAGAGCAAGTCCTGTGGCGCTGAAACCGATCCGCATAGTCATGGATTTCGCCCCGTATGGAAGTCGCGAACAGTGTATCGGCCAGAGCCGAAGCGCTTAAGACCGCTCGTTGCAGCAAAACCGCCATTCGTCGCAGTTCAGGACCCGCGCCCCTTACTTGATGTAGTGTGTCGGCCATGACCGACGCTCGCGCAGACGCACGCTTGACCGGCTGGATCTGGATTGCGGCCATCTGGTGCGCGGCGGCGTTGTTCGATGCGAGCCAGACGCTTCTCACCATGCACTTGGTCGGTGTGGGCAAGGCTTGGCTTCGCCCATTTTTGATCGTATTTATTTCGTGGCTACCTTGGGCGCTCGCGACGCCGTTCGTCATTGAGCTGGCGCGACGATGGCCAATCGTTCGCGGCGAGATCTTTAAGGCGATGAGCCTGCATCTGGCGGCGTTCGCTGCGATAAGTGTCACGGCGGCTGGCTGGTCGGCATTGCTCCAGGTCATTTTCGACCCGTGGCACCGGAAAACGCCACCCACGTTCGTGGACACTTGGTCCGACTTGCTCCTCGAGCAAATCGTGACGTTTGTGATTGCCTATGCGTTGATTGTGGCGGCCACCTATGTGGTGGACTCGCGCGAAAGAATGGCGCGGCAGAATGAGGAACTCGCCCGAGCGCAGCTTGCCGCGCTCAGAAGCCAGATGGACCCGCATTTTATGTTCAACACCCTGAACTCGATCGCCAGTCTCGTGTACGACCAGCGTGGCGATGCGGCAGTTCGCATGATCGTCGGTTTGAGCGAGCTTCTGCGCCGCGCCTCCGAAGACTCTCACCGTGCACAGGTCACGCTGCAGGAGGAAGTAGAGTACCTGCAGCGCTACATCGACATCCAGAAGATCCGTTTCGGCGAGCGCCTGCGAGTGAGCATCGACATCCCGGATGAGCTGCTGGCGACGCAGGTCCCGAACCTGCTACTACAGCCGCTCGTTGAGAACGCCATCAAGCATGGAGTATCCAAGCGCCGATCGGGCGGCGAGATTCGCGTCGCCGGGATGAGCTGCGATGGCGCGCTTCGCTTGACCGTCTACAATGACGGCCCATGGGAACAGGAGGATATGGTCCTCGCTCCCCACCGAGTCGGACTCGGCAATCTGCGTACGCGTCTTAAAATCCTTTATGGCGACCGATCTAATCTTTTACTGCAGCCGGCGGAAGGGGGCGGCGTCGAGGTCATCGTGACACTGCCGCTACCGGAGGCATGAACGTGTTGCCTGCCAAACCGCTCGGCTCGATTCGAGCCCTTGTGGTTGATGACGAAGCCCCGGCGCGCCGCTATCTGACCCTTCTGTTGCGCCGAGATCCGGATATCGGATCGGTGATCGAATGCGAATCGGGGTTGGAGGCGATTGAGGAGATCAGGCGGTCCCGACCGGACCTCGTGTTCTTGGATGTGCAAATGCCCGAATGTGACGGCTTCGACGTCCTCGAGCTGTTGGGCGCGGATTTGCCCGAGACCGTCATTTTCGTCACGGCCTACGCCGCCTATGCTCTGCGTGCATTCGAAGCCGGCGCGCTCGACTACATCTTAAAGCCTTTGGACGACGCGCGTTTTAGCCGCGCGCTCGAGCGCGCCAAGGGTAGGCTCGCGCGCGGATCCCCGTACCATGCCCACTCGGTCAGTCGGATTGCAGTGAAGAGTCGCGGCCAGACACTGTTCTTAAGGGCCGCGGAGATCGATTGGATTGAAGCCGCGAGATCCTATGCGTGCCTGCACCTGGGCGACGATACGCACATCGTGCGCAGGACAATCCAGGAACTCGAGCAGGACCTGGACCCTCGCACATTCTTCCGCATCCACCGCTCGATCATTGTTAACCTCGAACGGGTATGGGGGCTTGAGCTGCAGGAAAGCGGTGAGTACGAGGTCGTGTTGGAGTCCAAGGTCCGTCTCAAACTAAGCCGACGCTTTCGCAAGCGCTTCCAGGATCGCCTGGCCGAGCTGTCAAGCGGACGCTGACATCTGGCGGCCACTCTGGACGCACATCGTTCTCGGGCCGGAAATCTAGACGATCTCGAGGCCCTACTTGGGCTTGCGGAATTTGAGAACGAAATTGTCGCCTTCGCCGATGGCGATGTATTTCTCACGATCCTTTTCACCCATCGCCAACGTGGGAGGCAGCGTCCAAACCCCTTTGGGCCAGTCCTTCGTGTCCTTCGGGTTGGCGTTCATCTCCGATTTGGCGACCAGCACGAATCCCGCCTTTTCGGCGAGCGCGATCGTGTAGTCCTCGCGGACATAGCCGTCGACCGCCTTCGGATCCTGCGGCTTGTCGTTGCGGCCGCGATGCTCCTCGATACCTAGAATCCCGCCCGGTTTCAGCGCCGTGAAACACGCGGCCAGGGCTTGGGTTGCGTACCCGCTGCCCCTCATCCAATTGTGCAAATTACGGAATGTCAGCACCAGATCGGCCGAGCCGGGAGGGGCGATGTCGAAGTGGCCGGCGACCAGCGTCGTCTCGTGGATCGTCCCGAGACGATCCTTTTCCGCGGCCATGCGCGAGCGCCAGTGGTATTGGTCTTCCTTGTCGTCGGTGAATTCTAGGGCGACGTAATACGTTCCGCTCCTCGCGAGGTAGGATCCCAGGATCTCGGTCCAATAACCTCCGGCAGGCCACAACTCAACGACGGTCATGTCGGGCCTGATGCCGAAAAAGCTCAGCTCCTCCGCGGGATGGCGAACCGCATCGCGGGCGACAAAATCCGCGGTGCGCCCTGGATCGGCGACGGCGGCTTTCAACGCGGAATCCGGTGCTGCGGCCGCTACACCGAAGGTTCCCAGCGCGAGGAGGGTGGCCGCAAATCGAATCGACCGCAGAAGGTTGGGGTCATTCATGAAACGATATCCTCATGGTGTTGCGCATCCAGGCTGGGAGTCTCGATGCAGCATCGTCCACAGGCCTCTCCTCGATTCAGCGTCTTGACGACCTGAGTCAGCTCGGCGACCTCGAGCGTCACGGAGACCTTGATTTCCATGATCGTAACGCCACATGTCGTAATTCGTCAATATGGCAATTAACGGTGTGATATTTCGTCGCCATGCCAATGGACTATCTGGGAAGAGCCCCCGTAGATTACGGCCCTAATGGCAGATCGAAGCCGTCAGTCAGCACGCCATGGGAGCCGGCCACGTCCGATCGAGGGTTGAATCAATGGGTTGGTACGAGGCTGCGAATCTGCCTCACCGCGTAGTCGACCCTGATGTCGAATACGCGCTTCCCCAGCTCCGCCGTTGAGCGCCGCGCGTCACAGAGGACTGCGTTATATGGACTCCGCGGCCCGATCTGCGCCTTGTCATCGACGACGGGGTCTCCCACTGCAGAGGAGACCAGATCTCTGCGCACCCAGGTGTTGTCCCTGTCGAGATGGCGATCAACATTAGCAAGGAATGCGAAACCGAGCCGATGCGCATGTCATTCTCCGCGCATGTTGCGGGTTATGGTATCGAGCTTGCATTCTCTGAAACCTGTCAAGTAGGTTACATGATATTGGCTGAAGCACCGGCTGAGGGTCCTCAGGATAGGCACGGCTTCCGATTTCGCGGCGGCTGCAACGCCATCGATTTGCCCGCCACTCTTCAAGCCAGGCTGAGTTCGTCGCCTCGTGAACTGCTGAATACACCGGACAATTTGGCTCGCTGGCTGGTCTCGGCTGGCATGGCCGGCACCAAACCGAGGACAACAGCCAAGCACCTTGCGACGGCACGCGTGCTACGCGAGGCGATCTACGTATTGGCGGGGAAACCGGGCGGCGCCAAAGCGGATGCGGCGCGCGCGGCATTGAACCGAATCGCCGCCGCCGCCGCCGCGGCGCCCCAGCTTCAAACCAACGGAACCATGCGCCTGGAAGGGGATGCCGACGCCCTGTTGGTCACGCTGGCGCGTGAAGCAGTGCAACTCTTCGGCAGCGATGCAGCCAAGCTGATCCGGCAGTGCGAATCGCGCAGTTGCACGCTCTACTTCGTCGACAATTCGCGTAGAGTCAATCGGCGCTGGTGCTCCATGTCAGCGTGCGGCAACAAGGCTAAAGTCAGCGAATTCCGCCGCCGCAAACGAGAGACACAGCCGGGGAACAAATGAAACCTTGAAACGCCGGGAGGGCGTTCAGCTAAGCCTATCGCTGACTAGTCTGGTTATTCACGGCCGACGCTACGCTCTTTTCGACGCTGACGAAGAATTTCAGAATGGCCTTTTGAAGATAGAACTGGTTCCGATTGGCCGGCCAAATCAGAATCGCCCGAAGCGGTCATGGTCCAAGCGCGCGCGTAATCGATGAAGGCGCGCAGCGGCGGCGGGACTTGCCGCCCGGAGAAGTAATACAGGCGCGGTGCGGAAAAGGGGGGCAACCATTCGCTTAGGAGTCGCACCAGCCGGCCATCGGCAATCGGCTGCGCAACGTAGTCTTCAAAAGTGAGCAGCGCGCCGGCGCCAGCGATGGCGGCGGCGACTTCGCTCTGCGCATGGTTGCAAACGAGCCGGTCCTGCGGATCGATGCGCATCACAGCGCCATCGCGTTCGAATTCCCACGCGAGCCGCCCGCCACTCGGGAATTGGTGCCGGATCGCAGGCATGGTCGCCATATCGATCGGGCCGCCCGGTCGACCGCAGCGCGCCAGAAGCGCCGGAGCGGCGACTAATGCATAGCGCTGTGGTCGCCCGAGCTGAACGGCAATCATGTCCGCGGCCAGATTCTCCTCGTAACGGATGCCTGCGTCGAACCCTGCCTCGACAATATCCAACAGTCCATCATCGACGACGAGATCCACACTGATAAATGGATGTCGCTGCAGAAACCCGCCAAGCATTGGCCCCAACACAAGATCCGCCGCCGGTGGTGCGGCGTTGATCCGCAGTTTGCCGGCGGGCGCATTGGGCGTGCGGCCGACCGAGTCTAAGGCGGCGTCGACCGCCTGCATCGCAGGCGCCAAGTTCTTCAACAACTCAGACCCGGCTGCGGTCAATGCCAAACTGCGCGTGCTGCGATGGAATAGGCGTGCGCCGATCCTCTCCTCCAGTTCTCTCAGGCGGTCGCTGACGCTCGAGACCGACAGCCCTAGCATAGTGGCAGCCGGCCGCAATCCCCCTTGGCGCGCGATCGCCAGGAAGACATCGAGTTCGGTCAGTGTTCGGCGTTGTGTTCGCAATGTCGGACAGCCCGTTCGGCAATAAGCAGCTTATCAAACGTCGAGCTTGGACCTAATTTAGTCCTCGGTGCAACCACCTGATAGGCAGCTGCCCCAAGGGCGGGTTTGTGATCGGTTACGCGGCGAAATACAGGCAAAGCGGGAAGAAACTCATGAGCGTCGAAAAACTGCTGCCGAGCAAATATGGTTATTCCAATGTTGCGATCAGCTCTGGACGGCTCGCCTTCATTGCAGGCCAGATTGCGGAGGACGAGGACGGTGCTTTTGTCGGCCGGCATGATTTCGATGCCCAAATCCGACAGGTTTTCCTCAACCTGAGGACGATTCTCAGCCACCTGAATGCCTCTTCGGATGATGTTGTCAAATTGAACTACTACATTGTCGATCTGGCGCCTGCTCGCCTGGCGGCGGTGCGCGTCGCGCGCGATGCGTTGTTCGAGTCGCCTCTGAAGCCGGCTTCGACGCTGATCGGCGTCGCGGCACTGTTCAAACCCGACGCTTTGATCGAAGTGGAAATGGTCGTACATCAGCCGTGAGTCTGGTGACAAGAGGAAATGATGTCGACCGGTTTCATCCTCCTCTCGACGCTGCCGTCATGACGGTGCCGCCACCGACTGCCAATCCATCGCCCACCGGGCAGGGGAAAGCACCTTGATCCGCAATTCGCTGATGGCGACCTTGGTCGCGTTGCTCATTCTCCCCGCTGTCGTCTATTCGGCGGTGCGCGAAACTGAAGGCTTCGCTGTGCGCGAGGATGGGTCGCGGATTGCCTACAACTTAATAGATAGAGTTAAAACGATCCCCCTGATCATCGTGGCGGGCGGGCCCGGTTCCGATACCCGATATATGCGCGTGGGCGGCGCACTAGATGAGCTGGCGAAACACCGCACCGTCATATTCTACGATCAGCGCGGCATCGGCCGATCCGCCGATGTCGATGGTACCGAAACGATAGACCAATTCGTGGAAGACATAGAAGCTGTGCGCCAGGCTGTCGGCGCGCCGGCGATCGATTTGCTCGGCCATTCATTCGGCGGCTATTTGGCTATCGCCTACACAGCGAAACATCCCGACCATGTTCGCGGTCTGATCTTTGTCGCCTCGCCGCCGCCCAAGATCGCTGATGTTGTCCAACTTATGGACCAGGTCTATCCCGATCGGATCGAGGCGTGGCGGGAAAAGCGGCCGACATTGAACAGGAACACGATTGGCTCCGACATAGCGCTCTATTTAACCATGGAATTCGTGGATCAACGCAAGATGAAAGAATACATCGCGGCTCTGTCGAACTATCGCTTCAATTTCGACGTAAATAACGATTTGCGTCGGGAGATGGCGACTCAGGACTATTGGGCGCAAGCTCGCGAGTTCCAACAGCGCGCGCTGATCATCAACGGTCGGAACGATGCTATTGTTCCACCTGCCAATGCGTGGGCCTTGCACAAGGCGCTCCACAACTCGAGTCTTGAGATCATGGAAGGGACCGGACACTCGCCGCATTTTGAAAAACCGGCGGCATTTCTGGCGATCGTGACTCCGTTTCTTGAGTCCTTAGATCGTGACGGTCGCCGGCGCTGACGCGCCTCTGACATTGGGCTCTCCAATTTCAATGCTATGGCGTGAATGTAACGGCGACGATGCGCGACTGCACGCCGATTGTTACTGAGCTATTCGCGTGCGGATAACCTCTTACAAGCACTGCCCGAGGTACCGGGTGGGTCGATAGCAGCGATATTCGTGAGCTAAGGTAGTTCCGCCGATGAATGCGGATCGATCGAATAGGGGAACATCTCCGCGAGATGTCCCTCCTGAGATTTCACCCTGGCAACCCAAGCCTCGAACGATCGGAACTTATTCGTCGAAATGCCGGCATCGTTTGCCAAATGGGAGTACGCAAACAGGGAGATATCTGCGACGGAGTACGCACCTCCGGCAATGAACAGTCGGTTGGAGAGTTCGCGGTCCAAAATTCCGAGCGCGCGCAGAGCGATCGCGCGCTTCCCGTCGACCAGGCTCGGCGGCCGGGCGGAGAGTTTTCCGGTGAGTGCCCAAAAGCGAAGGCTGCCCATGCTCGCCTGCACATAGTCCGCTTCAAAGGAAAGCCACTGGAGGACTTTTGCTTGCTCAAAGTCCTTATCGGGCCGATATTGTGTGCCTCCACTGAGATACCAGAGAATCGCGTTCGACTCGGATAGCACTTTGCCGTCCTCGAGGCGAATGGCCGGCACCGCTCCCCAAGGGTTGATCGCGAGATACGCCGGGCTCTGCCCCGCGCCCTCGAAAATGCTGATGATTTCCGTGCGATGCGGAATTGCGAGGTGACGAAGCAGTTGGCGTACCTTCCAGCCATTTTGCGACGGCAAATAATCGTACAGCGTGAGCACGAAGTCCTCCCCTGCATGTTGGGTCCCTTTTCGCAAATGTCTCGTAATAACGCACGCCGTTTCTTGCTCTCATATGGTGAGAATTAGAGCGCTCGCGCAGCGACAGCAACGAGGTCCTTTTTCTATCGGCCAAGCGGAACGCGCGCGCGTCGCCGAACTCGATAAGCAGCGCCGGGAACCGCGTGCTGACCCGTTGCAAAGGCGAATTCGACTTCGGCCTGCGCGATCCTGACCGCACCATCGAAGACCTGAAGTTGTACCTATGCGAACTGGCACGCTTGTTGCGCAAGGAACAGCCGGCTTGCTGCTCTCAAGGCTTGCCTCCCCCCTTACGGCAGATATTCCTTGGGCAGCGGCGTCGTGGCCGACTCGGCCTGCACCAGGATGCTCGTTACGCGCCAGCCGCCGGCTTCTTTGGTCGCTTGAATGCCGTTGATGCCGCGCCCGACTTGCTTGCCGTCGATGTGCAGCGCGTAGCTGCTCCATACGTCCGCGATGTTGCCGTAGCGCTCAATGTGATATTTCAGCTGCTTCTCTTCCAGAGTGGCGTGGCCGCGGGCTTTGACGCCGGCGATCCAATCGTCCAAGGTCTGGAGCGTATAGCTTGGCGCTCCGTCCGCGCCGAGTGAAACGCGCATTATGCGCGCTTCGGGTATTAACAGCGCCTTCATGCAGGCTCGATCCTTGTCCGCGGGCCCGCTGATTGCCGCATCGATCGCGGCGGGAATGCCCTTGGGCTCCGAAGGCAGCGCACAGCGGCCGTCTGGCGCCTGCGCAAGCGTACTTCCGGTGAGCGCGCCGGCCAGAATCGTCGCTGCAAATGATGTTCGCAACATTGTTTCTCCTTAGCGAATAGTTGGCAATAATGGACTTGCTTACGGAGTGGGCGCGCTCCGCTTGTCGAGATGCCGATCGAAGTACACATCCGCCGCATTGAACAACCTCATCCACGATGCGTAGCGTGCCATGTCATGGATCTCGTTCGGAATCATGACGACGTCATGGTCGATGTTGTGCGATCGCAAGCCTTCGATGAGTTCGGCGGCCTGCTGGGAAGGTACATTGCGGTCATCGTCCGCCTGCACCAGCAGCACGGGTGAGTGCCACTGGTCGATGGTCGCAATGGGGGAGGACTCCACCGCTCGGCGGTTCGCATCGGCTCCGTTGATTGGCGCGCCCACCGAGGACAGGAACGTCGACCAGTTATGTATGCCTGCATAATCGACACCGGCCGCGAGTGCATCTGAGGCGCGCGCGAGACCGAGGGCCGTCATGAGTCCCCCATAGCTTCCCCCCCAGATGCCCAATCTACGGGAGTCGACGTCCTGTCGGCCTCGCAGATAAGTGATGGCGCCGAGCAGGTCATTGAGCTCGCTGCTGCCGCCGGGGCCCAAGTTGTCGGCCTCTCTGTAGTCAAGCCCATAGCCGGTACCGCCGCGATAGTTGACTGACAGCACGATGTAGCCCTCGGCGACGAGGTACTGATTAAATGCGTATATCCAGCTATAGTCACGCTTGGGATCGAAACCCAGCAGCATTTGTCTTTGCGGGCCGCCGTGGAAGAACAGAATCGCCGGGTGCGGCTTGGAGCTGGTTTCGCGTGGTATGAACAGTAGCGCGTGCGTTTCCTGGCCATCCTTCGCCGTAAAGGTCACGGCCTGGGGCATGACGAGCTTGGAACTCGGGAAGGAGGACGGGATGGCTTCCGGAGCGAGCCGCCGCCATTGCCCCCCCGCACTCAACACAACTGGATGCACCGGTTGGTTGCCGTCGCTCTGCAATGCGAAAAGAGTGCCGTCGGCGCCGATCTGCGGAAAGTCTTCGATGGCGTGGCTCTGCGCGGCGCGCACCGCCGAACCATGCTCGGCATCGACCGTCCAGATATGCATCCTGTCGGTGTCATCCTCGGTGGACGAATAGACCAGGCGCTTGCGGTCCCGGCTGAAGACGACGTGTGTGACCTCGAACTTTCCCGCCGTGAGTGCGCGGGCCGCCCCGCCCTGCACGGGGACGGCATAGAGATGCAGCCAGCCGCTTTTCTCCCAGGGGAACACCAGATCATCATGGTGGGTCCAGAACAGGTTCGTCGCCGAGGCAGCGTCGTTCGTCGCCGAGAGCGTCGGCCAGAATACACTGCCGGGTCCCGCATCGGCCATCCAGACACGTCGCCCCTGGCCGGTTTTCACGTCCGCCGTCCAGATCGACCACGGCCGTCCGCTGCGGTGGGAGAAGAATGAGGGGAATGCGGAAGGAGTGAATGCGGAGGGAGTTTTCTCGGCCAGAAAGGCGATCCGCTCGCCGTCAGGTGAGAACGCAGGCGAGCTGTCGTAGTCGAGACTCGGACTCAACCAGACGATGGTGCGCTCAACGAAATCGTAGACACCGATCAGCGAGTGGTTGCCTCGATGGCTCACGAACGCCAGGCGCTTGCCGTTAGGCGCCCAGGTCAGCGAGTCCACGGTTCCCTGATCGATGAGCAATGGCTGCGCCTCGCCATTGCCGCTCGCGGCCACCGTCAGAATTCTTTTCTTGTCGACAAACAGCAGCCGGCTGCCATCGGGCGAGAAGCTAGGGGAGTCTCCCGCGCCGACCTTATGCGGCACGCCGCCGGCCGTGGCAACCACCCATACTTCCTTGGGCATTGGACCTTCCGGGGAGCTGTTAACGTTGGCCGGAGTCTCGTCCTCGAGACTCTGGCCCCGTGTGAAGGCGATCGACTTCGTATCCGGCGACCAGGCGAGTTCGCCGATATCGAAACCGTCGTCCTCTGTGTACGGTGTGATTTGGCGCGCTTTCCCGCCATGAGAGGGGTCTGCTACCCAGATATTACTGCAGCCCTTCGCGTTGAATACCCACGCCACGGCTGCGCCCGTGGGCGCGACCAGCAGGTACGACGGAAATGGCGCCTGCGTCACATCGTTGAGTGTAAAGGCCGCTGGATGGGCTCCCGCAGCCTGCGTCATGAATAGGCCTGCGCAGGCTGCTGCCGCGCTGCAGAGCCGCAACTTTCCCAAACCGAAGTCAAGCATGTGTCTTCCCTCGTGACCATTCAGAATTTGGTGTCCGATGCAACGATGACGGGTCTGACGCCCTCTCAAAGCGCGTTGCAACACCCCCAACCTTCGTTTCAAGCCGGCGATAGTTGCGATCGGCGCAGGATTAGGGAGATCCCTCGCGTTCACCATGGCTTACGTCTCTTTGCAAACATCGACCCACCTGGCGGCGGTGAGCTGGGCAAATCGACTGGGCGGGATTCGGATAGCTGCGTGTGTCGAGCCCCCAGCGGTGACGACCTCCTCGAAACGCTTGAGTCGAATGTCGAAGAATACGGGCAGTACGGCAGCAAGGCAGAGCGGCGTGATTGCGCCTACGGGATGACCCGTAACCTCAGAGGCCTCGGATCCCGGCATCATATGGGCCTTGCCGCCCAGCTCCTCCTTGACTTTGCGGTTGTCGAGGCGTGAGTCACCGCAGGTCACGACGATGATCGCGTCCTCACCGACGCGCAAGGTCAACGCCTTGGCGACCTGTGCGGGTAGGACTTTCCACTCGCGCGAAATGTAATCGGTCGTATGCGCCTCAGTCAGCTCGACGACCTCGAGTTCCGGCGCGTGCACGGCCAAATATTGGCGCATGATTTCCGGCGTCATGGAATTTCTCCTGACATCGCGGTGCTATCGAGCCGCCACGGAATTGCGCAGACGGCCAACACCTTCGATCTCAATTTCGATCGTGTCGCCGTGGGTCACCGCCTGCGTCTTCCCGGGTGTGCCGGTAAAGATCACGTCGCCGGGTAGAAGCGTTATGTACTGAGATACATAGCTCAGAAGCTTATTCGGCGAATAGACCAGCTCCTTCGTCGATGAATCTTGCCGCAGATCGCCATTGACCCAGGTACGCAAGCGCAGGTTGGAATAATCAAGCCCCGTGACGATCGCCGGGCCCATTGGACCAAAGCCATCCGAGCCCTTGGCACGGAACCACTGAAGATCGTTCAACAGCCACTCGCGGTCGACAAGATCGTTGCAAACAGACACACCGAAGACATAATTTTTGGCGTCCCCTTCGCTCACAGCCGTCGCTTTCTTGCCGACGACAAGCGCCAGCTCTCCCTCGAAATGGACGTTGGTTGCGCCTGGTGGAAAGACGATATTCGCGCCGTGGGGAATCAGGCTGCTGGGAAATTTAGCGAAAATAACCGGCTTGGACATATCGAGCGGCTTGCCGCCCGGCGTTGTAAATGCACCTTCGGCGGACGACACGAATACCTGATGGCTCGCATAATTCAAGCCGACGGCGATCACCTTGGACGGTTCGCAGGGGACCAGCAGACGCACCTGTTCTGAGTGGAAAGTCGCTCCCGTCGGTGTCGGCTCCGTATATATCGAGCCCCCGAGTTCTTCGATGACGTCGCCGCGCCACCGACCATAGGCCGCGCGACCGGCAATTTCGAACCGGACATATTTCCTGGTTTCGGTCTGCGCCGTCACTCCCTCGCCCTCCATTTACATCAGATGTGCCGAAGTCCATCGGTGAGTCTGAAGGTTAAAAAGAGTCGGGATGGCGGGTCTTGAACGATTGTGCATCGAGTCTGGCGCGCAGTTTGGCAAGTCGGCCGGTTCGCACCCAAGCTCGGCAGTTATAGTTTCGCCTGATTTGTAGAGTAGATCAGGGCGTTTATTTTCCAGCCGTCGCCCGTGTTCACCAGTTGCCAGCTCTCGTTGCCCCGGTTGGTCTCCTTGTCGTCAACTAAAAAGATGAAGTCGAAATACACCGACGCCACCGCGCCGTCCGTGTGGATACGCACGTTGAGGAATTTCTCCTCCAACCGTTGCTGGCTGGCGCCGAGGAAATTCGCGAAGTCCTGGTAGGTACCGGGCTTGAGCTTCGCAACACCCGGTTGCGTTGCCTTCAGCCGCTGATATGTTTCATCGTCCATTACCTTTATCCATGAGCCCCCAGTCGGCATAAACAGGCTGCCCAGCGTCGACTTGTCCTTGGTGATGATGGATGTGCGAAAGACTTCGACCACCCGTTGGATCTGCGCGCGAGCCGCCGAATTATCCGGTTCGGCGTGAGCAGGCCGGATCATTGCTACCAGCACTACCAATGCAAGCCAAAAGCTTCTCATGTGTCTCTCCGAGTGATGATGAAAATGGGTGGGTCTGAAGAATCTGCGATTTTGCTGCCTCGAGCTGGTCAATGGTGTAAGGAACTTGCTTCGCGAGCAGCTCTGCCGAGTTCAGCAAACGTCGCGAGTGGTTTCTCGAGCGAAAGACGCACGACGTGTAGTGCAATCCATAGTTCGGAACACGGGCACGTGCTTCCCGCCACGGGACGCACGACCATTCAGCCAGATGAAGCGATCGCGATCGTCAAAGCCAAGTAATGTCATATTGTGGTTTTCGGCTCCTGCAGGTGCATCTGCGGCATCATTCCCGCCGCAACGGCTGGCCTGCCCGGCGCGGGAGGGTTACCCTACGGAACGTGGACACCACTATTGCGCCATATCCAGCCCACGATCTTGAAGGCTTGTGCAACTTTGAGTACTTGCGCCACAGGGTTGATCGGCTCATTCCCGGCAGAGGAAGCGCGGGCATCGAGCGGCTCGAGGTGCAGCTGAAGGCACAGGCCTTCAGTCTGCATCGGCACGACACCTATGCAATTGGTCTCACCCTCGCGGGTGTCCAGACCTTCCGCTATCGGGGTGTGCGGCGAATTTCTTTACCTGGCCAGTGCCACATGCTGCATCCCGACGAAGCGCACGACGGTGCCCCCGGCACCAAGGGTGGATTCCGGTACCGGATCCTTTATCTCGATCCGGTGTTGGTGCAGCAGGCCCTGGGGGGTAAATCGTTGCCGTTCGTCTCCGAACCCATCGTGTCCTTTTCTGCGCCACGCCTGATTCGCTTCGAGCGCCTGTGGGATCTTGACGATGAAATCGATGAACTCGGCAGAACCGAGGTCGTTGTGCTTGCCCTCGAGGCTTTGCTGGCGGCCAGCAGAGGGCCCCCCGTCTCGGTCCGGCTCTCGATGGAGGGACTTAACCGTGCGCGCGAGCTGATGGCTGCCGATCCCACCGAACGCCACAGTCTCGAGACGCTCGAGAAGGTCGCGAATCTGGATCGTTGGACCTTGGCGCGCCAATTTCGCGCCGCTTTTGGCACGAGCCCGAGCCGGTACCGCACCATGCGCCAACTAAATCTCGCACGTCGCCTGATGCTCAGCGGTACACCTCTTGTGGAGGCCTCGCTCCGAGCAGGGTTCGCCGATCAGAGCCACATGACCCGCCAATTCAAGAGAGCTTTCGGGTTGGCACCCGGCCGCTGGGCGAAGGCTGCCGTGCCCGCGTGATGGAGCCGCTTTCCACGTGCCCTACTCCCTGGGAGCGCTCGAGCAAAATTCGGAATTTACCTTCCTCGTCGCGTCGATCGCTGCACAGCGACGCCGGCGTCGCTCACAAAACCTGTGTGCGGCCTCCTGCGGAAAACGCTGTAGCAGATAGTTGACCGCGGCGTGCACGCGCGCATTGAGATTGGTCTTCTCTCGGGCAGACTTGTCGAGTCGTAGGCAGCGGGAGATGTCGAGGGCCTGATGGCGTGCGTCACGGAGACCTTCATTTGGGTGGTCGTAACGCCGCATGTCATTGATCTGCTTGGCGTCGCCCCCAACCCAATGAATCGTCTGCCCTCAAAGGCTCTGTCGTTCTCAAAGTAGGGACAGCGGCCACTCGGGACAGCGGTTATGCGGTTCCAGGGAGCGCTTCCGACTCGGAGAGGAACAAACTTTTGGCTTCTAGATCGAACCACGTGATGAAGGCCGCGCGTGCCTTTGCGGTTACCCGATCCGCTGCCTCGAGCAGCCAGTAATCGCCAAAGGTGGCTTGTGTTCTGCCGATGCGCGTCAGGCGCCCTGACCGTAGCTGAGAGCGAACATAAAATGGAGCACTCAATGCCACCCCTTGTCCACGCAGCGCGGCGGTAAGCACGAGCGAATCATCATTGAAGTGCAGGTGCTTCGCTGCATCAAAGCCCTCAAGCCCGGCCGCAGCAAACCAGCGCCGCCATGCAGAGCCGTCATCGTCATGCAGAAGGCGAAAGGCCAGTACGTCGCTGTCGCAGCGCCGCCGCGGCTGATTGATACGGGTGCCGCGCGCGATTACCGGAAAGCCCGCATACGTGAACAACCGCCTGGCCCGTCCTTTCGGCTTGCGCGACGCCGAACTTAAGAATCGAATCGCAATATCGGTGTCGCGACCAACGGTTCGGATCTCTCCAGACGATTCAAGATCGACCTCGATTTCGGGATGCGCCGCCGTAAATCGCCCGAAGCGCGGCACGAGCCAGCGTGCCGCAAACGCCGGTTCTACCGAAATCCTCAGCCGCCGCGCCGGAGCGCCTCGGACAGCTTCGACGGCGCGCCATATCTGCGAGAAAGCGACTGCCAGTTCACTCGCGAGTCGCCTCCCCGGGGGCGTTAACTCCACCTGCCGGTGGAGGCGACGAAATAATGGCCGGCCGAGATCTGCCTCAAGCATGCGCACATGACGACTAATCGCCGCCTGCGAGACATGCAGCTCCTGCGCTGCATTGGTGAAACTCAAGCGGCGTGCTGCTACCTCAAAAGCGCGTAGTGCCAGTAGTGATGTGGCCCGTCGCAACGTCGGTCGCTCCTTACCATCTCGGATATTCTCGCATCAGTTTAAGTTATGCAAACATATCGAACAAATCGTTTGAAGGAAGCGGTCCCTGTCGGTGAAATCGGTGCACTACTACAGTGAAGTACACCCTGACATGAAACCCTTGGGCGCAGTCTTCATCATGATCGTCCGAATCCGCGATCAGCGCCGCCCGCAGCAAGCACCGCGCGAATTTGTCTGCCGGGCTGGAAAGTATCCCGCCAACAATTCGTCGCGTGTAAGAGCAAATGCGTCATCATGGATCTGTCCCCTTTTGGCCGGTAGGTTGGATCCGCCTTGAGATAGATCACCGCTAACATCAGGGCGTCAACAGGCCATCTCTGGCCGATGCGTCGTGCGGGACAACACCGCACGAATTCGGCCGCTCAAGTCGTTCGCCCCGCATCGGCGATGGGAGATCGAACCAATTGTGATCTCTGCGCTTGTATGATATCTTGTATTGCAAGATGTCTAACACAGAGGAAGGCGCACGTGAAGACTCCAAGCGCTCTCAGCTTTACAAGGGAATAGCCGAAGTCGTGTTGTTGAGCTTGCTCAAGGATGGCGCGCGATATGGATTGGAGATCCTCGATCAACTTCGATCCATCGCCAGACTGGCGTTGGCGGACGGGACAATCTATCCGTTGCTGTATCGTCTCGAGCGCGCCGGATTTGTTGCCTCCGAGTGGCGTTTCGACGCGAAGGGCATTCGACCGCGCAAGTATTACAAACTAACCAAACGAGGAAACGCCGAATTGAAAGTCCTGCTTCTGGAATGGCGCGAACTTTCATCCAACTTAGACGCGTTCTTAAATCGACAATGAAAGACGATCCAACTTTCACCGCCTATATGCGCCGTCTGCGCTTCTCCCGTCCGTTTGGACGGCAGCTTTTCTCATTTCGCACCCGGCATTTCGCAAAACGGTGATGTGGAGAATCGGCAATCCTTGGCTCTGGCCGCTTGGCATCCTGGTACAGATAGCTTCGACCTTTACCATCGTCTTTGCCGTGCTGGATTTCGGCTGGGGGCATTCTGGTTGGTTTAACTTTTCGCCTTCAGAGGTGACTATTAGTGGCGGGCCTTGGTTACTCGGCATTGGACGACAATCATGGGCGTTGTTCATTGCCAATGTTCTTGTCACCGGTATCGCGTATTCCTCTCTTAGCGGCTTCTTTACGGTGGGCGAAGAGTTTTGTTGGAGAGGGTTTCTTCAGAATCAGTTGATCAAACGATTTGGGACGTCCAAGGGAGTGACGGCCTCGGCCTGCTTTGGGCTACATGGCATCTACCAATTATATTAGGCGGTTACAATTACCCAGAACACCCAGTGCTCGGCGCGTTCGTTATTTTTCCGCTGCTGCTCGTAAGCATCTCATTCTTCTTAGCTTGGCTCACATTGCGATCACGCAGCTTTTGGCCGGCTGTTTTGACGCATGGAGCCGCTAATTCAATTGCAACCGGAGTAATATCGAACCTACGGCTCACGGTTCCGCTTCTGCGCATCGATTTGATTACTGTATCTCTTGCAGTCGGCGTAGGCGCTATCTGCTGGTTCTTGCTAGCGCGTCCGCCGAACCCACTGGTGGTCTCCTCCAGCTTCTGACACTCAAATCGAATGCCGCAGGCGTCTGCGCTTCCTTCTGCCGCAGCGAAGCGAGATACTCCGCATTTTTTGCGAAAGGGGAGTTGGTATGAACCCAAGCGTCCAATGATCTCCTTTAATCGTCAAAAAGCGCTGAATGGCGAAGTAATAATGCTCAATCTCTACACGCATAGCAGGTATATGCTGCGGTGAGTCCATTCCGAATGACCGATTTAGCCCAAACGTCTCGTGGGATACCATTGCCGCGAAGGTTCCGGTAGCCGCAACGAGCGATCATTCGAACGACGCTTTGCTGTTTGTCGCGCATGTCTCAGTCTTGGACCGTAGTGCTCCAGCTGGTGCAGCCCGGCGTATGACCAGGCGTCAGGTGCGCAATGTGCGTCACGTCGCCGAGGTGGATCGCTTCCCCGTCGCGAACCATAAGATCGACCTTGATCGGCGCAAAGGGCTTGGGTTTATAGTTGGTGTCGCCGCGAACGCGGCCATGCTCCAGGGCGCACCTATCTCCGGCGCTGGCAAGGAACTCAGCCCCGGTATTCTGCTTGATCTTCGCCAGCGCGCCGACGTGATCGTCGCGAGCGTGGTCGCTGATCAGTCGCTTCACTCCCACTCAAGCCGATCTTGAACCGCTCGACATTCAATTTGTCCCAAACAGACCCTTCAGCGTCGCTCTTGCGCAGTGAGAAGAAGGAGATGTCTTCACGCGGTGCCGAAACTCGATTCTCGACTGCATCGATGGACAATCCCGGTACAGTTCCCGTGACTACGTGGTGAAGCGCTGGGATGCCACAGACGCGTCCCGATGCAATGTGCCACCCACTCGAAAATCTGAGGGATACTTACCGGATTCAAGGCGCCGCCGATTTGAGATTGACCGATCAATCGCCCGAACCAAGCTCCTTCATCATTCCCCGCGTGCTCCGGCCACAACTTCAACCACCGCACCGCTTCGGGCGATACATAGGCCACCCTTCCCTGCCCTTCGGGATCGGTCTTACCTTTTCGGATCAGCGCTTTGCACGAAAATCAGGGGGAGGCCAACCCGACAGGCGGGGACTTCGGTAGACTGTTCAAGTCAGCTCAACGATGGTCAAAGGTAGGTGCGCCTCGGTGCCAACGCTTGCAAACCAAATCGCCTTTTCACTTGTCGCGTTCGGAGTGGCCATCACGCCGGGTCCGAACATGATCTATCTCGTTTCGCGGTCCATCTGTCAGGGTCGAACCGCTGGGCTCATCTCCTTGGGCGGTGTGGCGTTGGGATTCGTATTCTATACCCTCTGCGCAGCATTCGGAATCACGGCCTTGGCAATGACGGTGCCGTTGGCATATGACGTCTTGCGATTCGCTGGTGCGCTGTATTTGCTCTATCTCGCGTGGCTTGCCGTCAAGCCGGGCGGGCGATCACCGTTTCAAGTGCGTAATTTGCCGAGCGATTCACCGCGTCGCCTTTTCTTGATGGGTCTCTTTACCAACTTACTTAATCCGAAAGCTGCTGTGCTGTACCTATCGCTGTTGCCGCAGTTCATCGAGCCATCCCATGGAAGTGTGCTTATTCAGTCGCTTGTCCTTTGCGCCACACAGATAGTCATCAGTGTCAGCGTCAATGCATTGATGGTCGTAATGGCCGGCGGCGTTGCCAAGTTTTTGGCGACACGGCCAACGTGGGCGATCGTTCAGCGATGGCTGATGGGAACCGTCCTCGCTGGGCTCGCCGTGCGGATGGCGACCGAGGCGCGACGGTAAGCTTCCTGCCCAGGCGAACCGCTGTACCGCCTTTGCGGCGGCAATCTTGTAGATGAATCATTCTGTGGCTGAAAACCTGGCGTAAACATGCGCTCAGCCATACAAGAGCAATTGAGAGCAAAGATCGCGCGAAGACACTGGCGATACTTCCATGATGGGCCTTTGGAATTGAGACTGACTGACTTGGATCGCATGAGGCATACAGATTTCCGCAGAAACATGAACTTGCTGATATTTTGATGCAAGATAGGAAATTCCACCACTTCATTATTATCACGATTATAGTACCATTGGAGCACGATTCTGTTATTCGTCGGA